>Ga0310696_10002799_pt1 | contig 22518 bp, 15 predicted proteins | sample AusTroGonzalo_MG_4_FD_203885 | JGI IMG/M metagenome (GOLD analysis project Ga0310696, IMG submission 203885) | Bovine rumen microbial communities from tropical cattle in Woodstock, Queensland, Australia - Gonzalo_02 (v2) (version 2) | ecosystem: Host-associated > Mammals > Digestive system >...
CCGGGCAAGCACTTGATATGAGGATTATGATTCATCAGATATGCCCATTACCTCTGCAAATAATAAACCAAAATCCTTAGGAGATATTTCATTCTCGCCGCCCTAAGCAGAAACACGGATGTAATTGATTGGTTTGGTCAAAATGATGGTTGGCGTTAAACAAAGCGATAAGACGAAAGTCCAGTATTGTATCACTGCTATTGATACTGCCAAGAGAATAAAACAGGAGGCCGATTGACCTCCTGTTAACTTTGCCCCAAGACTACGTAGCGGATGTTTACCTTTCGGTGAGGCTCGAGGCGGGGACTTTATCTCGCCACAAAGGTAGCAATTATTATCTAAACCAAAAAACCCAACCTCCGTTACTCCCAGCTGCCGCTGGTGGCGATGCCGTCGGCGGCGAAGTTGGTAAGAAACTTCATAATGGGTTTGTTCAGATATCTTTCGGCATAGGCGGGAACCTTGTCATACGCCATATCCACGCCGCCGTCCGTTCCGTAAGAGGAGGTTTTCCTCACCTTCTCGTTGTATTTGTTTACGACATAGTGCTCGTAGTGATAGGAGTGCCTGGCACTGAACACTCCCTCTTTGGAGGAGTCGAAACCGTCCTTCAATTTCATAGATACGCGGGCGCCCAGGGTGGCGGGCAGGTTGTCGGACTTGACAGTCTTGGCCCACTCCTTCGAGGTCATCGTCTCGGTCTTCACCGCGCCGGCGGCATCGTAGTACTCCACAGTCAAAGTGAACGCGCTGAAAAGATCATCGCTGACCGAGAATTTGTAATCCATCACAGCCGCGACCGGGGTGGTGTCCGGACCCACGGGCTGGTCCGGATTGCTTTTGCCGCAAGAAGTGAAAAGAGCAGTGCAGCAAAGGACGGCTGCAATCGTCATCAAGTTTTTTTTCATAGGTTAGTATATATTTTTGTGTTTTTTAGTTCACAGTAATCAGGATGTCGTCCAGCGCGATGTAGTTGTTGTCGTAGCCATGGTGATGGAAGGCGAGCCAGATGCTCTGCCCAGCGTAGGCCGAGAGGTCGAGGGTCTGCTGCGTCCAGTTGCCATTCTCTGCGGTGGGGGTGATGTCGATGAGGGTAGTCCGGCCCGAGTCGTTGCCCCATAGCTGTACATCGAACTTGTCTTCCGGGTACTTGGGCTCTACGCGGAACCACCACGAGAGGGTGACCGTCTTGCCGGCCGGCAGGACAATTTCAGGTGAGACCAGATAATCGTCGGCCTGGAAACCTTCTTCCATCCACGAGTACGAGGCGGCCAGACACTCGCCGGAATGGGCGGGCAGGTAGGAGCCGCCGGGTTGTATCACCCAGGCGATGCCGTCTTTGTTGGCGTCGATGACCGTCCAGCCGCCCAGACCGTTCTCGAAGTCCTGGCTATAGGGGAATTCGGTAACGGGCTGGCTTCCCACAGGCTGGTAGATGACTTGATGACAGCCATTTTCATCGGTGTTGAACAGCGCCTGGGTCTCCCCGTCAAAAAAGAGGTAACGTTCAAAGGATTCGCCGCCAAATTCCACCCTCTCGCCGGTGAAATGGAAGCCTTGATCATACAGTTTGCTGATGAATTCTTCGGCGGGCACGGTGTTCTTCCAGCAAGCGCAATAGACATAGCGCAGGTTCCGGCCGTCCTCGGTCTCGAAGAGATACTGTTCGGTGATTGAGTTTTCGGCATCCACCCAATACCATTTGTGCCAGCTTTGGAACGGGTCTTCCCAATAATCGAGCTGGTCGTTTCCTTTCTGCCACCACTCCTTCGCCTGTATGTGTCGCTCCACATCGGCGATGCTGCATCCCCACTGGAGCAAGGGATCGAAGTTGAGGATTATTTCGGGTTCCGGATCGGGCGTAGCCTTGTTGCAGGACGGGAACAATGCACCGCAGCAAAGGACGGCAGCGAGTGTCGTGAGAGTTTTTTTCATATTCATACGTGTTTGCTCGTTAAATCCGGGAACAAAGGTATTCAAAACGGAATGGACAGTTGTGCCACCCCTACAAATCATTGTGCCAATCCTTCAAAAACTAATTACGGGCCACTTTCCGGTAATCTGCAGGCGACATAGAGTAAGCGTCTTCAAATTGCCGGTAGAAGGTGCGGCGGGAAAGGCCGCAGAGTTCGGCAATCAGGGATACGGAATCAGGAGTGGTAGCCAGCAGGCGGGCTGCGTAGCGCAGGCGGTAACCGTTGATGAAGTCGGTGGGCGTTACTCCGGCGCACTCGCGCAGGGCATCGTAGATATAGGTGCGGTTGGTCCCGGCCATGCTGGCCAGCGAATCTTGGTTGATGTCAGGATTGGTGTAGACATCGGGACTGCTCATCAGTTCGCACAAGCGGCGGTAGAGCAGCTCACTCTGCGAAAGCGTCTCGACCGGCTTTTCCTGCAGGGCTTCGCGCTGTTCGGCTTCGGCCTTCTCCCGTTGCTGGATTTCCTGATACAGGCTGCGGTTCTTTGTCTCCAGCGCCTTGTTGTACCTCCAGGCACGTACAAGGAGATAACCCACCAGCAGGATAATGATGATGGCCGAAAAGAGGATGATGCGATGAACGGTGAGCGACTGGCGACGGCTGGTGATCTCGGCCTCTTTCTGACGGATGACCTCCTGCTGCTCCATCTCCATTTTCCGCTCCTCCAGGTGGATGGAATCGCTCAGGTGGCGCATACGGTCGGCATATATCATAGCCTCGCCCGTACGTCCGGCCTTTTTCAAGGCCTTGTACTGGCTCATCATATAATTGTTGATGTAGGAGCTGTTGATGGCGCTGCCCCGGGCCAGATAAAGGGAATCGGTCCTGCGGAACAGGCGGATAGCCTGGTCATAGCGGCCGGTCATTGTGAGGTAGCGGGCTTCGGCGATCAGGTCATAAGGCGTCAGATCAGGAGACTGCCGATGTTTCCGGTACAGAGCCTCGGCCTTGTCGAAATGGCCGTTGGCGGCATAGACAAGGGCCTGGTTGATGGTCAGGTTGTTGTTGCGGATGTTAAGGACGCGCTCCGGCATATCGGGACAGCGGGCCATACGGGCCAGGGCCGTGTCGGCCTTCTCCGCCATAGGCAGAGCCTTCCGGGGCATATCCTGCTCAAGGTAGAACTCCGTGGTCTCGATTACGCCTACGACCAGGGCGTCTATGATCCAGTAATCTTTGGGCTGAATAACGCCCATCATCAGGTCGATGCCTTCCAGATAATAGCGTTCGGCCTCTTCCAGGTGCCCCATATTCTGCTCGCAACTCGCTTTGGTGGTAAGCGCGCGACTTTTTATCCGCAGGGCCATCTGCTCGTCCAAACCACCTTGGTCCGCATCGGCAATGATTTCATCGGCCAGATGGACGGCCTTTCCCCATTCGCCATTTTTGTTCAGCAGCGAAGTAAGCTGAAGAAGGGCCGAATAGTAATTGACGCCTTCGTTCCTGAGTTCGGAACTGTACTTGATTTGCTCGCCGTAGAAAAGAGCCAGTTGCGTCTTGCCCATTTGCCCGTAGACATTGGACCGGATCAGGTTGGCTGTAGTTTCCGTGAAAACGCCGGCCAGTTCTGCACTGTCTACCCGCGCCAAAACCTGCTCCGGGTTCGAGTATAATATATCCTGGAGTTCGTTCTTCAGCTGGGTTGCCTCCTCGCTGCGGTCGGGCTTTGAGCAGTTCACCAGCAACGACAAAGCGGCGACGAGGGCTGTCAGGAGGATGGGATATCTGCGTTTCATAGGTGGCATTTTAAACACGCAAAGATAGACAGATTTTTCGGATATGTTTATTTGTATCCTTTTTGACGCCCCTTTCCATTAAGAATCAGTAACTTTGGGCTGTTTTGGTTTAAGTACTTACCAATTAATGAAAAAACTATTCTTCCTTCTGCTTCCGGTTATCCTGCTGGTAGGGGCAGAGACCGGCCTGCCGGCGCAATCGCGCAATCGCGGGGTGCGAACCGAATCCTTCTCTGTCTTTGTAGACGGAGGCCCCTCCTGGTCCTTTCAATCGGCTTTTGACCGCCTGGAAGGGGCGCGTTCCAATCTGACTCAGCCCTCTCTGGGCCTGGGCGTGATGTGGTATTACAATTCCAGGACCCGTATCGGCCTCCAGTACAACTACTCCCGGATGATCCGTGAACAGGCCGGATCGCTCACTCAGCTTCCGGGAGGAGGCGTAGAGGGCGACGTGTACAAGGACCTCAAGGCCTATCTGAACACCCTCTCCCTGACGGTCGGGTACAATCTGCTGGGAAACCGAGTATTGGATGGCAAACTGAGCGCCTATGCCGGCGCCGGTCTGGGTTTCCTCGTGGGTGCCGGAAGTTTTTACAGCCTGAGCATCAAAAACGAAATGCTGGCCGACGGCGCTGGCAATATCGTCAAGATCGGCGGTCATAACGAGCAGGTTCTGGAAGTGGCTCCGGCCATTCCGCTGAGCCTTTCGGTAGAGTATGCTTTCATTCCGCAGTGGGCGGTGAGTTTCTCGGCCGGCTACCGTTTCGTACTGGCCGGGCGTGATGCCTTTGTGCCCAAGGGCCAGGCTTTCGTCGCCGTAGGACTGGCTTTCCATTTTCATAATTAGGAGGAAGAGCTGTGAAAACAGTGAAAAGAGTGCTCCTGGCCCTCGTATTAGGGTTAGCGACGGCGTGCGATGTTTCGTATCCGGAGCTGGACATTGTGCTGGAAAGGGACTTCACCGAAGTCATCCAGGCCATTAACGATGCCAATAAATCCCTCACGGACAAACTCACGCTCATTGATGCGGCCGTCAGTAACAAGATGGCCGGGAACCTGTCTCTGCTGGAGCTTGTCCAGGGGGTGCTGGCTTCGATGGGCGGCACCCAGGAAGAGAAACTGGCGGCCGTCCAGGCAGCCGTGAGTGCCCGTTCTACTTCTTTAGAAACCAAGCTGGCGCTTGTAGAGGCGGTCGTTCAAGGCGGTTTTGCCGAGACCCAGGCGCAGCAGACCTTGCTGGGTCAGGCAATCGAGTCTCTTGCCGGCAGTGCAGAAGAAAGGCTATCCGCCGTCGAGGCGGCGGTTACAACCCAGACTACCTCCTTCGATACCAGGCTGGGTCTGATTGATGCAGCCGTCAAAAAGGGTCTTGCCGACAGCGAAACGGCCCGGGACCTGATAGGGAAGGCCCTTGACGCAACGGGAAAGACGCTGGAAGAAAAGCTTGCGGCCATTGAGATGGCGGTAAAAGACGGTGAAACCAGCTTGCGAACCAAACTGGATCTCCTTAACAAAGCGATGGATAATGGCCTTGTAGGCCATAACGCCGCTTTTGTGAATTTGATGTTTTCCCTGACCGCCCTGGGGGATTTGGACGATGCGCAGCAGGAGACGAAAACCGAGCTCCTGAGCCAGTTCGAAACCCTTTCCGAAAAGCTTAGCACAGAGGAACTGGCGAAGGTCTTCAAGCAGATGGCCGATGCTGTAGAGAATCAGCAGCAATCCGAGGAAGAACTTCTGAGTACTCTTCTGACGGTGGTGGGCAAACTGGCCGATGCCCTGACCATCCAGTATGAACTGACCCTGGTGGACGATCCGGCCAAGGTGATTACCGTTACCCAGGGAAGTGATATCTGCGTGAGACTGCGTGTCAATCCGGCCGAGACTGTCCTGAAGAAGGACAGCCTGCAGGTTCAGGTGGTTTCACACAAGTATTTTTATCCCGTGGGGGAATCTGTTGGAACAGATTCGGACCACTTCTCCGTGCGCTCGCTGGAAGCGGATCCCGCCGTCGCGGGACAGTATGTGGCTACGATTTCCACCAAGACATCCGGAACGGTGTGGGACGAGTCCGTGCTCTCTTTGGTTTATAACTTCGGGAACAAAAAGAAGGCAAAATATGTGGGGACGACCGCATTCCCGGTAACCCTGATGCCCCGTGCCAAAGATGCGCTGGATAGGCGCTTTTATCCCAACGGATCTTTCCTTATGAGATTACCGCTGCAAGATCTTGAAATGGGCAAATTGTACTATGCGCTGGGCCGCAGGAGTTTCAGCACGGAGGACGGGAAGGAAAAACGCACCTATTCGGCCGATAATATCACCCGTGCCAGGTTCATCCAGCCGGACAAGCCGGATACGGCATCCGTTTTCACCGAATTGGACTCGCGGCATTTCGTGCGTTTTTCGCCCGATACCGTGGGGAACCTTGCCTGGAGGAATTTCCAAAGGCATTATATAGAAGATCATCTTTCCCAGGAAGTGACGGGCCAGCTGGCCCTCACCGACCGCTGGGGCGCCACGGATTCCATTCCTCTTTCTATGAAATGGTACGTGACGTGGCCTATCATCTACGAAATCGTGGATACGACGAATGTGCGGAAACCCAGTGATTTTGTACCGACGTCCGAGGGGTATGTGTACAAATTTCCGGAGATTTGGCCCAAGCTCTTCAATCCCTGGGGCCTGGACTTTGAAACCATCCAAAGCAGTGGTGCGGAACTCGAGCGCACGCACTTTGGTTCCGGAGACGGATATATGCCTATGATTCTGATGATTCCGGAAGATTCGGCCGCTTCTGCCTACCTGCTGGTAGAGAAAAATGTAAAACCCGTTTCCGGCGATCAATTGATGTCGCTCGGGACGCTTTGCCTTCGCGCCAAACCCAGCGACGAGGATCCTACCTTCTGCCCGGCGCAGATATACTATGATTATCAGATTAAAATAAAGGTCATAGATGAATGAGAATGACACGGAATAATCGCATACTGCTATACAGCCTGCTGCTCCTGCTGCCGCTTTCTTTCCCCTCCTGCAAAAGCGAACCGGTGCGGATTGACATCGTGGAAAAGGGAGATTTCAGCGACCTTCTGGAGGCTGTCCGCAGCGCGGAACAGTCGCTTTCGGCCAAGTTGGAACTGGTCCAGAAAGCGGTCCTGGACGGGCTGGCTGATGATGAGCAGGCTCTCCGGCTCATCCAGGAAATGATCCAGTCCCTGAACGGCACGATGGCAGAAAAGCTATCTGCCCTGGAGGAAGCGATGAAGACACAGACCACGGGGCTGGAGAGTAAACTATCCCTGCTGGAGACGGCCGTGAGTCAGGGCTTCGTCGATACCCAGGCACAGCAGACATTGCTGAAGCAGGCCCTGGAAACGCTCAGCGGTACGTTGGAGCAGAAACTGGCCGCCGTCGAATCGGCCGTGCAGTCGCAGAATACAAGCCTGGATACGAAACTGGGGCTTATCGAGAATGCCGTGAAGGAAGGCTTTACGGAGAAATCCGGAAAGGACAAACTCATTCAGGAAGCCCTGGAATCGCTCTGCGGCAGTACAGAGGAGAAACGCTCTGCCATTGACTCGGCAATGACCGGCGAGGCGTCCGGATTGTCCACCAAGGTTTCCTTCCTTGCCCAGGCGCTGGAGAAGGGCTTCACAGACGTCACCGATGCCACTGTAAACCTGATGACGGCCCTGAAGACCGAACTCAAGGATTTGAATGCCGACCTGGACGGGATCGAAAACAGCGTCCAGGAGCAGTTGAATGTGATTGCCCTTGAGCTTTCGCCCGCCGAGCTTTCCAAGGCGTTCAAGGGTGTGGCGGATGCCCTGGAGGGAGAGGATAAAAGTGAAGGAGAGATTCTGGGAGCCATTCAGAAGGCGCTGGGTGAGATTCAGGTGGCTATAGAAGGAATTACCGAATTGAAGTTTGCCGGGGAAACATCGGAGCCGGTCACGGTCTCCTGTGGAAGTGACCTGGAGATTAAACTGAGTGTGACGCCCGCCCAGGCGAAGTTAACGCAGGAAATGCTGTCGATGGAATGTGTGAACGCCAAACAGTTCTTCCTGTCGGGGACAGACCGGAACAAGGCCGTGAAAAACCATTTTCCGTCCTTCACCCTGGAGGCCGATCCCGATGTGGAAGGACAGTATACCGTAAAGGTAAAAACACTCGTAGACGATACTTACAAGTATTGGGACGAGAGCTCCCTGGTCTTTAAAGTGAGCAAGAAGGACAAGAAGGGACAGACACAGAAAATAAGCTCCCAGCCCATCCCCGTGGTGATTATGCCCAATCCCAAGGACGGCCTTTCCTTTTCCTCGATGGATAAAACCGCCACTTTCCTTCGCCGGGATACGCTGGGCGTTGTTTACCAGCCCCTGATAGGCATCTCTTTTTCGGATGGGAAGGAGACCCGCGCCTATACGGCAGAGTTTTTAAAATCGGCCCACTTTACCTCCACTTCCCTGGCCGCGAAGGCCGATCTGGACCAGGAGCGGCACTTTGTGAAGATTTGCCCCGACACCCTGGATACCGGCTGGAAGCCGCTGAGGGATTCCACCCACGTGGATCACAAGGAGATTCAAGGAACGTTGGAGCTTACAGACCGTTGGGGCGGCAGCACCAGCACTTCACTTACAGGACTTCAGTGGTATACTATCTATGATGTCGCAATAATCGCAGATCCGCAGATTGACGGGGATGGGAATCTTCAGTATGACCTGCGTCCCATGGCCGCCGCTTTGGGCCTGAACCTGAATGATACTCCGGGCAGCAAGTACTGTGAAGCACGATTTGATTTTGCATCCGCCAGCGGAGCATGGCTCAGCGCCCAGTTCAAACCCGATTCCTGGGTGCTGAATATGCGGTTGATGACTTATCCTTCCGGCTCCCGCTTCACGGTGGATGCGGTGATATCACAGTATGTGCAGCCCGACGAGAACGACGCGGCTTTCCGGCCTGTCCTGCACAGGGCGCGCCTCCGTGTTACTTTTACAGTCAAATAATGACCGGGCTATGAAAACAAGCTATCGTTTTTCCCTAACCTTTCTGCTGGCCTTGTCCCTCACGGCTTGCGACAGTTTGCATCCGGAGGTGGACATACAGCTGAAAACAGACTATACGGAGATTCTCCAGGCCCTTGGCGACTCCAACAAATCCCTGGCCCAGAAGCTCTTGCTCATTCAGGCTGCATCGGGTACGGCGCTGGCTCAGAACCAGTCCCTGATGCAGCTCATCCGGGAGGCCCTTGCCTCGATGGAGGGTACCCTGGAACAGAAATCGGTCGCTATCCAGGCGGCGATGCTGGACCAGACCACCACGATGGAAACCAAGTTGGCGCTGATAGAAGCGGCGAGAGAGGCCGGCTTTGCCGATGCCGTTTCGCAGCGCACCTTGCTCCGGCAGGCCATATCGGCTCTGTCCGGCAGCGTGGCCGCCAGGCTGGAAGCTGTGGAAGCGGCGGTGAAGGCACAGACCACCACGTTGGAGAGCAAGCTGGGACTCATCGATGCGGCGGTACAGACCGGCCTTGCGAATTCTTCCTCGCAGCAGGAATTGCTGCAGAAGGCCGTTGCTTCGCTGGGCGGTACGGTGGAGGAGAAACTCGCCGCCGTCGAGGCCGCCGTCAGCAGCGAAGGAAGCAGCCTGGAGGTCAAGATGAATCTGATGGCAAAGACCCTGGAAGAAGGGATCGGAAGCCGTCTTTCGGTCCTGGGCCAGATGGATAAGGCTATGAAGAGCAGCCTGGGTGAGTTGGACGCCCAATATCAGGCGATTCAAGAGCAGATAGTGTCGCAACTTTCCGAGATTGCTGCCAAACTCACGACGGAAGAACTTGCCAAGGCCTTCAAAAGTATCGCCGATGTCATCGACTCTCAGACGCAGTCGGAGGAAGCGCAGCTGGAAGCCATCAAAAAGGTGGTCGATGATTTAAAAAAAGCAATAGCATGAAGAACAAATATATCCTTATACCGGTCCTCGCGGCTGCCTTGCTCGCTTTCCCCGGCTGTGAGCAGGAACCGCTACACGTGACCATTGCCCTGGAGGCCGAAGACAGCGGCGTGCTGGAGGCGATCCGCGGGACAGACAAATCGCTCTCCGAGAAACTGATTCTGATTGAAAACGCGCAGGGCAGCGGTCTCACCAGCTTTCAGGGAAGCTTGAAGCTTATGGAGGAAGCCCTTGCGTCCCTGAAAGGCAGTCTGGAAGAAAAGCTGGAAGCCATTTCCGGAGCCGTGAGTGCACAGGGAACGTCGTTTCAGACTAAACTGGAACTTCTGGAGGCGGCCCTAAGCGGCGGCTTTACCAGCGACAGCCAGACGCAGGAGCTGCTGGGAAAAGCCCTGGATTCGCTCTGCGGCACAGTAGAAGAAAAACTGACTGCGGTGGAAACGGCTGTGAAGAGTGAACTTTCGTTGGTAACGAAGATGGCCTTGATTGAGCAGGCGACGGGGGAGGGTTTTCCGGAAGATTACCAGAAACAGAAACTCATCGGAACGGCCCTGACAACCCTTTCCGGCAGCCTGGAGGAGAAACTCGCGGCCATCGAGAGCGCTTTGAGCAGCCGGACGTCCGGCCTGGAAACTAAGCTGGGTCTCATTGCGGTATCGATGGAGCATAGCCTCAGGAACGCCGAAACGGCCATCCGGAACTTAAAGAAGACCCTGGAAGAAGGTTTGTCAGACCTGAGCCCCGATTTCACGGTGATCGTGAACCAGATTATCTCCAAGCTGCAGACCATCGCGGGGAAAATGGCCCCCGAAACGTTTTCCAAGTCCTTTCAGGGCATTCTGAACTCCTTGCAGGGTAATACTCAAAGTACGGAAACGCTGCTGAAGAAACTGCAGGAAGCCGTCGATGATCTGGCGGCCGAGGTCATCCCTTAATATTGTCAAATCTTTTTGCTACATTTGCGGCGATTGGACGCATATGGAGTGAGCAAAAAGAGTCTCATCTGGAAAATACCCTGCATCATCCTGGCGGTTGTTCTGGGAATTGTGCTGCTACTGCTCATCGCGGTAACGGCCGTTCTCTCTTCGCCCCGGGCGCGCACGGCAGTGATGCAAAAAGGCGTGGAACTGGCCAATGAGCGCACAGACCTGGACATAGACCTGGAAAGGCTCTACCTTTCTCCCTTCCATCATTCCCCCAAGATTACCTACCGTGCCTATAAAGGAGAGGAAGACCTCCCGGTGCACGTGGAAATAGACGGCCTGTTCGTGGGCCATCGCGGGCTGGATACCTTGCTGCACGTGCCCACGCTTCGTCTGATGGGCTGTATGAAGGGGAACCCCGGGGCCGACCTCCTTTCCCGTACCATCGTCGTGGACAGCCTGCTGTTGGAACAGGCCACGATGCATTCCGACACCCTCATTTCCTCCATCGGCATCGACGCCCTGGTGGGGCATCTGCAGGTAAGGAGTCCCGGGCTCAATATCGCCGGGGGACAGTTCCCGCTGCACGGGTTAAGGCTTTCCGACGCACGGCTGGGCCTGGATCTACGCGGTGATTCCTCCGAAGAGAAGGCCCCGGAGGATACAGCCTCCACCCCGATGTCCTTCGAGCTTCCGGACGGAGAAATCCGCAACTTTCACCTGTCGCTGAACCCGATGGGGCTGAGCCTTGTCATCGGCTCCCTTTCTACGGACGCCGTGGCCGACGTGGGGGGCAACTGCTACGACGCCCGCAGCCTGAAGATCGCCGATGCCGCTCTCACCATCGGCTCGCTCAACCTTCCCTTCGAGGAGATTCAGGGCGATGCCGCGGTAGACCTGGGCACCGGCCTCATCCGGGCGGCCCGCCTCTTCGCCCGCTGCGATACCTTCGGCGCTACGGCCGATGTGGGCACCACGCTCAATCTGGAGACGATGCGGGCCGATGTAGTCGGGAAGGCCGATTTCCGCGGCAGCAAGGCTCTTCTCAACGGCTTCTATGACATAGACGACGAGCTTTACGATATGCAGGTGTCGCTGGAAAAAGTAGACGCCAGCGCATTCCTGGGAGACGCCCACCACGTGGAAGTGGCCGGAGAAGTCCACGCCCGGGGGCGGGGGATCGATGTGAACTCTCCCGAAATGAAAACCGACGTACAGGTGCATCTGCCCCACTGCGTCTATGACAGCATCCGGGTGTCCGGCCTGGCGCTGGCCGCCTCCCTGGCCAATCAGGCCGTCTCCGGCAACCTGCACCTGGACAGCCTGAGGATGGGGGATTGGGACATCGACCCGCTTACCCTGGATTTTTCTGCGGGGGACACCACCTCGCTTCATCTGCGTACAAGGGGTCTTGCCGTGAAGGCACTGAGTCCCCAGCCCGTATTCCGGCTGCTGGACCGGGTGAATCCGCTGCTGGATGTGGTCGCGGATTCCACTTTTGTCCAATCCCTCACCTCGCTCCGGGACCTTACCCTGCTGGATACGCTCCGGCGCGTGATTCCACCCCTGCAGGCCGATGTCCTGCTCACGCCGGGCAGCCCCATCCAGGCCATCCTGGACAGCACCGGGCTGGATATCCGGAAGGTGGCCCTGGCCTTCCAATCCGACGCATCCCAATCGGTCCTCACGGCAGATGCTTCCATCCCGGCCGCGGTGGCGGCCTTGCAGGTAAGGATGACTGAAGGAAAGACCGCCGCGCAACTCACTGCCCACGCCGACATCACCGGCGGCGTAATCCCTGTGGATAGTCTGGATACCCGGGCCGATGTCCGCCTGGACCTGCTTCGCACCGGGAGGGAGCTGAACGGAACCGGGCGCCTGGTGATGGACAGCCTGCGCTACGATGGGATGGACCTCGGGAACCGCACGGCCGACATCCGCATCAGCCCGTCGGAACAGTACCAGAACGCCATCCGGGCCGATGTCCGGCTGGACGACATCCCCACGGAACTGGTGAGCGGCATCCTTCGGCAGGAGGATATCGGCCTGAGCGGATTCGTCCAGGCCAAGGCCGTGGTCGACGGCCTGCCGGGCAACCTGGACCTCTCGGCCGAGGTCCTGCCGCGGGAATTAAGCGTCCTGTACAAGCCCTACGACATAAGGCTGAGCTTGGGCGAAACGCCCATCGTGATGCTTCACAATAAGGTAGATTTCAATGGCTTACGGGTCTATGGCACCGACAGTACCTATCTGGCTCTGAGCGGGGGGATGGATCTTGGCACGCGGCTCCTGGACATCGACCTTTCTGCCGACAATTTCTCTCCCGTCCGGCTGCCCAAGGACGGCCCCATCCCCGTCTACGGCAACTTGGAAACCGATATCCGGGGAAGCGTTTCCGGTTCGCTGGACGACATCCTGGCCAATGTGGACGTCACGGTGCTTCCCACTACGGACATCACCTATCCCATCGACAAGAAAAACCTGGCCCAGGTAAAGCCGCACGGCACGGTGAACGTCCGGTACGGCACGGCCGGAGGCGAACTGACCCTGGGAGGAAAGATTCACGTCGATGACGGCGTGGTGCGCTATTCGCCCAAGATGTATCCGATGATGCCTTTCAAGGTAGATCCGGGCAGCGATGTCACCTTCAACGGGCCGCTGGGGCAGACGATGATCAACGTCTCGGCTTCGCAGCAGGTGAAGGCCGATGTCCAGTCGAAGGGAGAAGAAACCCGCCGGGTCACCTTTAACACGGGCGTACGGGTGAGGGGAGAGCTGGATTCGCTGGGCCTGAACGCCATCGGCTTCTTCCTGGAAGCCCCCGACGACGAGACCATCACGCGCGAAATCGCCGCGATGGACGAGGATACCCGGGACGGCATCGCGGCAGCCCTGCTGGCCACCGGAATGTATATGGGAGACAGCAACGAGGCGGCGCAAAAAAGCGGATATGCCCTTTCCAGCATTATCAACAGCCGCATCAATGCCGCTATGGCCAATTCCAAGATGGGGGAAATCGTAGAGGTGGATATCAGCAGCGGAGAAACGGAGCACGCGTCCGGAAAGACCAGCGATATGAATATCGTCATCAGCAAATCCCTGTTCAAGGACAGGCTGCGCCTTACGCTGGGTTCCGTCATTTCCGACAATCCGGAGGTGAACAAGGCCAATATGCTCCTGAATCACCTGTCTGCCGACTTCAAGCTCACCCAGGCCGGGAATGTGCTTCTGCGCGCGTTCTCGATGAGGGATTACGACAACATCTTCGAGGGAGAACTGCTCAAGTCCGGCATCGGAGTGGTGGCTGCCAAGTCGTGGGAAAAAGGCCTTTGTACCTATAAGTTCACCACCAACGGAGACATTACCTATCGTTCCAACAACAGCCTCGGCCCCAATGTCACTCTCACGTATTCTACCCGGAACCTGCTGGGACGGGGAGAAACTTTGGCCTTGAAGGGCCACGGGGCCTATTATTGGTCGCTTCGCGGCCAGCGGAATACCGACACTTACAAGTTTGGCCTGGATGCCTCCCTTACCTTCCCGTATCTGCAGTGGTTCGGAAAGAATCTCCCCGGAGGAGACACGAGATACCGCCTGGGGTACAAGTACGAGATTATTGGCGGCGGCTACGATGTTCACAAACTGTCCGGGGCGTTTTCCTATTACATCCGGCCGGGAGGCTTCCTTACGCATATGGTCACGCCTTTGTCCCTGTCCCTGGTGAGGACCCGGATGTCGGATGATTTTGTCCGGGCCGCGGCCGGGAATCCCGATGTCCTCAAGATGATAGCCGGCGACGAGTTTATCCCCGCCATCGGCTACAACATCACCTACAACGATTACCGCTCCCGCCGGCCGGTCAATACGATGATCGACTTCGAGATCAAGGAGTCCGGTACTCTTCTGGGTGTCATCGGCAAACTTCCCGTAGACCAGTTCGTCCGGCTTACGGCCGAGCTCTGGAACCGGTTTGCCCTCACGGAACGGGTGTGCTTCGCCACGCGGCTTTATGCCGGCGGGGCCATTCCCGTGGGAAGCTCCGTCGGGACCCCGCTCTCCGAGAACTTTTATGCTGGCGGTCCCAACAGCCTGCGTGCGGCAGGCCCTTATGCCTATGGACCGGGCAATTTCTACAGTTCCCGGTTCAGCCAGAGCTATTTCCACGCCGGAGAAGTGAAACTGGAAGCCAACGCCGAGCTTCGTTTCCCGCTTTTCTGGAAAATCAACGGTGCCGTTTTCGTCGATGCCGGTAACACCTGGAACTGGCATAATTCATCCGAGGACCTTTCAGAGGAAGAATATGAGTCGTTTGCCCAGGTTATGGGCCTGACGGAAAAACTGTATGACGGCATTATCAACAATCCCTATTTTGCCAGGCAGATAGCCCTGGGAACCGGTGTCGGTGTGCGCCTGGACCTGGACGGCCTGGTCATCCGCCTGGACCTGGGCGTCGGGATCCACGCCCCTTACCAGACTTACCGGTACGACAAAGAATTCAATCCGGATTATACCCGGCCCATTACCACCTATTTCAATATGCCCTCCGTCCTGGACGCCCTTCGACTCAACTTCGGCATCGGTTATCCGTTTTAGTTTTTATGCACGCATTTGGTGCAGCCCAAATTTGTGCATAGTCAGAGAATGTATATAAAATGTTTTTTCTATCTTCGCAGTTCGTTTGAAAACAATTATTCATTTTAACACTAATTAAAGATGAAAAAACTTTTTGTATTTATCGCAATCATTGCTGTGGCAGCAATGGCTGCCGTCAGCTGCAACAAGCAGGAAGATCCCGCCATCACCAAGGTTAAGGTCGCTTGCATCGGCGATTGGGAAGGCGAAGTCGGTGAGGATTGGGTGACTGTCACCTTCTCCCCTACCTTCAAGATTACCACCGACGGTAACTTCACGGCTCAGATCACTGGCTGGACTGTGAAGAGCGGTACCGTATGGGCCGAACTTGACAACGACGCCGCCAAGACCGTTGCCATCGAGATCTCCGGTGTGAAGATGAAGCTCACTACCAATAACGCCGAGCTCGCCAAGGTTCTTCCTACTGAACTTTCCAAGATGCTTGAGTAGTAATCTGAATTCAGAAGATTTTTTCCCTGCCTGTTTAACAGGTGGGGATTTTTTATTTTTTCTTAAATTTGTATGATAATACAGATCATATGGAAGAAGAAAAAGTAGAGGTATTGCCTGTTTCCCAGATGCAGAAGGCCCTGGGCCTCAAAGGAAAATTCGGCCAGTGGGCAGCCCGCAGGGTGATGAAACTGCTGGACATTGACAAGGTAAACGATCTCCAGTCCCGTTACCCGGACTTGAAAGGTCCCGAGTTCTCGGAAAAGATATTGGAAGAAGTCGGTGTCAAATACGATATCCCGGCCGAAGACCTCAAGAACATCCCGGCCGAAGGCGGCTTCATTACCATTTCCAATCACCATTTCGGCAGCATCGACGGACTCATCCTGAATGCCGTTGTGGGAGCCCGCCGTCCGGACTACAAACTGCTCACCACCTTCCTCCTGGCCCTGATCCCCAGTCTTAAGGAGGCTTTCCTGCCCGTAGACAACCTCTCGGGCGGTACGGCCGATGCCCGCAGCATCAACGGCATCCGCATGGCGCTCCGGCACATCGCCGACGGCGGTGCCATCGGCTTTTTCCCGGCAGGGGAAGTGGCTACCTGGCAGCGGAAGAAGAACCGTCGCAGCGGCGGCTTCTTCACCATCCAGGACAAGCCCTGGGCCGACAATATCACCAAGCTCATCAAGCGCTCGGGCCTGCCCGTGATTCCCATTTACTTTGAAGGCACCAATTCCCGCACCTTCCATCGGTTGGGCCTGATTCATCCCCGTTTGCGCACCGTGCGCCTCATCCACGAAATGTTCAACAAAGCCGGGACCACCGTGAAGGTGCGCATCGGCCTGCCCATCCCGCCCGAGAAGATGAAAATGGAGAATATTACAGAGCTTAGCTGGTGTCTTCGGGACTGCTGTTATGCTCTCAAAAACGCGGAATAATAAGAAATAATACGTATCTTTGCAAGATATGGGTAAAAGGACAACCATAGTGGCCATAACGGCCCTTGCGCTCCTGCTCTGCGGCATCGCCATAGCTGTTATCCGGCTATACAAGCCGGCGGGTCCGCATGTGAGCGAGAAGCAGGTCGAGGCCTCCTGGAATATCCTGGGAGCCATTCCGTCCGATGCCGCCGCCGTGCTGGTGTTCGACGGTTCGGCCCGTGCCGCTTCTTTGCTGGCCGATTCCACCTCTTTCCTGCAGGGCCTCCTGGCCCCGGGTAATCCTGCCTTCATGCAGTATCTGAGTGCGCTGGGCCGCCGCCGCGTGGCGGTTTCCCTGCACAACAGCGGCTCCCTGGTGCCCCTGGTGGCCGCCGAATCGGAGGTGTCCGATTCTACGCTGGAAGTCCTGGCCTCCCAGGCCGGCCTCAAGTTGCAGCGTGCCGGCGGTTATCTGCTGGCCTCGCGCAGCGAAACCTTCCTGAACGCCGGCGCCCGCCAGCTGCAGGAAGGCCATTCCATCCTGGGTACCCGCCATCTGCAGGACCTTGTCGGCCATGTTTCCGGCCCCGAGATTATCCTGCTGGCCCATTCCCACGCCCCGAAACTGCTGCAGATGTATGCTGGAAAGTCTTTCCAGTCATATGCCGGTTTCGTGAAGAACCTTACCGCCTGGAGCGCCTGGAGCGTACAGTCGCTCACCGGAGAAAGTCTGGTCCTGAACGGCCGGGCCCTGCCGGGAGAAGGCGTCTCCAGCTATTTCACCTGCTTTGACGGCACCCCCGCCCAGCAGCCCGAATTCCCCGAAGTGCTGCCGTACTATACGGCATCGGCCCTTTCCCTTCCCATCCCCGACGTCCAGGCCTTCTTCGCCGCCCGCCGCAAGCAGGAAGACGGAAATGCCCGCCTGGTGCAGTACAACAAGGCGCTCAAGGCCCGCGACGGCCAGGGCGTTACCCTCGAGGAATGGTTTACGGCCCTGCAGCCCCGGGAGGTGGTGCGTGCGGCTTTCACCGACGAAAACGGCGTGCAGCGGGAAGCCGTGCTGCTGCGCAGCTCCAAAGACTTGAAACTGGGCAGTGAAACGCCCAATTCCCATAAGGGCTGGCTGGCCACTGTTCTGGGTCCCGACTTTGCCGTACAGGACAGCGTCTGTGCTTCGGTGAACAGCCGCTGGACGGTCTATGCCGACGTCCCCACCGTGCGTATGTTCTCCGACAAAGCCTTCCTGGAGTATTCCCTCAAGAACCGTCTGGCCGACGCTTCGGTAGAAATCCCCGACGGTTTCGTGGCTTATGCTTCCTTCTCGGACGCTCCCGCCCTGGCCGGCGAACTCTTCACCGCCAGCCTGGCCCAGCCGCTGGGCCAGTACGTGAAGGGTGCGGGCTTCGCTCCCGCCACCGCTTCGCTTAACTTGTCGGCCGAAGCCCCCGTCATGCGCGTGCGCCTGGATACCCGCGCCCTCAAGGGCACCAAGGTGCAGGTGCTGGAGCGTGACACCGTGGTAGTTGTGCCCGGCGGCCTGTTCCCCGTTACCAACTGCGCTACGGGAAAAACCAATTATCTGTATCAGAACGCGCACCAGTCCATCTGCCTGCGCGACGAGAATAACAAGGACGTATGGGGCGTTCCCTTCAAGGAAACCCTCTGCGGTCGCGTAAGCACCATCGACTTCTATCAGAACAAGAAACTGCAGTGGCTGTTCTGCGCCGGCAGCAAGATGTACCTGATGGACCGTCTGGGCCGATGGGTAAACGGCTTCCCCGTGAGCCTCAAGAAGCCCGTCCTGCTGGGCCCCGACGTCTACGACTTCACCGGCGCCGGCGGTTATACCGTGATGGTCCTGCACAAGGACAACACCCTGGAAAGGTACAACCTGCACGGAGAGAAGGTGCCCGGCTGGAAGGGCATCAAGGCCCCCGAAACCGTGAAGAACCTGCCCGAGATGCTGGAAACCGGCGGCAAACGCTACTGGGTGGTGCGCACCTCCATTCAGACTCTGATCTATCCCTTCGAGGGAGGAGAACCCCTATATAAGGCCGAAGGCGGCAAGATGCTCAAGCCCGACGCCCAGATCAAGCCCGCGTCCAAGGGCGTGAGCGCCGAATGTTACGACGGGAAAACCCGCGAAATCAAACTGAACTAAAACTTACCTGCGAATATGGAATTCAAATCCGTTAACAAAACGCTTCAGGAAAGCATGGTCCGCAACTGGGACCGTCCTGCCCTTACCAACTTCCACGGCATGACCCTGGCCTACCGTGATGTGGCCCGCAGAATCGCCAACCTGCATATCGCGTTTGAACAGTGCGGCCTGCAGAAAGGAGACAAAGTAGCCATCTGCTCCCGCAACCAGGCCAACTGGGGCGTCAGCTTCCTGGCCGCCATTACTTACGGCGCCGTAGCCGTACCCATCCTGCACGAGTTCAAGCCCGGCAATATCCATTACCTGGTGAACCATTCCGAGGCCCGCGTCCTGTTTGTGGACGAGGTCATCTGGGAAGGCCTTTCGGCCGAAGAGATGCCGGACCTCTCCGTGGTGGTTCAGATCAACACCTTCAAATTCCTGTATGCGGCTACCGAAGAACTGGCCCAGGTGCGCGAACACCTGAACGAGGAATTCGGCAAGCGCTATCCCAACGATTTTGAACCCGAGGATATCAATTACTACGAAGACAAGCCCGAGGAACTGGCCATTATCAATTACACTTCCGGTACTTCCGGCTTCTCCAAGGGTGTCATGCTGCCCTACAGGGCCCTGTACTCCAACATCGAGTTCGCCGCCAAGGATGCCTGCCCCATGCTGAAAGCCGGCATGAACGTGGTTTCCATGCTGCCGTCGGCCCACATGTACGGCATGATGTTCGAGTTCCTCTTCGAGATGACCATCGGCATGCACGTGCACTTCCTGTCCCGTGTTCCCAGCCCCAAGATTATCATGCAGGCCTTCTCCGAGGTCCATCCCGACATCATCATCGCCGTGCCGCTGGTGATGGAAAAGGTGTACAAGAGCAAGCTCAAGCCCCTCATTGACAAGACCAAGTTCTATCGCCGCATCCCCGTGCTGGACAAGGTGATCGAGAACAAGTTCTGCACCGAGCTCACCAACGCTTTCGGCGGTCAGTTCGAGGAAGTGATCCTGGGCGGCGCCGCCTTCAACCCGGAGGTGGAGAAGTTCCTGAACAAGATTGGCTTCCACTATACCGTAGGTTACGGTATGACGGAATGCGCCCCCATCATCTGCTATGCCCACTGGGACAAGGTGAAAGTGGGATCGGCCGGCCGTGCCGCCCTGAATATGGAAATCCGCATCGATTCCGAGGATCCCAGAAACATCCCCGGAGAAGTGCAGGTGAAAGGCCCCAACGTGTGCCTGGGCTACTTCAAGAACGAGGCTGCTACCAGCGAATCCTTCACCGAGGACGGCTGGTTCCGCACCGGTGATATGGGCGTGATCGACGCCGACGGCTACCTCTTCCTGCGCGGCCGCAGCAAGTGCATGGTGCTGGGTCCTTCCGGCCAGAACATCTATCCCGAAGAAGTGGAGGCAACCATCAACAACTTCAACTATGTGGTGGATTCCCTGGTAGTGGAGGACGACGGCGGCCTCACCGCCCTCATCTATCCCGACTGGCACCAGGGAGAACTGGACGGCTTCAGCCGCCAGGACTTCGAGAAGCGCATCAAGGGTATGTTGCCCGCCATCAACGACGAGCTGCCCAAGTATGCCCAGGTCAAGAAGATCGAGCTTATGCCCGAAGACTTCGAGCGCACTCCCAAGAAGAGCATCAAACGTTATCTGTATCAGCGCACCTAATGCCCAACAAATTCGACAAACCCTATCTGGAAATGGCCGAAGTATGGGCCCAGAATTCCTACTGCAAGCGCAGGAAGGTGGGGGCTCTGCTGGTCAAGGACCGTACCATTATCTCGGACGGCTATAACGGCACGCCGGCGGGCTTCGAGAATATCTGCGAAGACGAAAACGGCGTTACCAAGCCCTATGTGCTGCATGCCGAAGCTAACGCCATCACCAAGGTGGCCAAGAGCGGCAACAGCAGCGAAGGCGCCACGCTGTATGTGACGGCTTCGCCCTGTGCCGAATGCGCCAAACTCATCATCCAGGCTGGCATCCGTCGTGTGGTCTACCGCGACGCCTACCGTCTTACCGACGGCATCGACCTCCTCAAGAGGGCCGGTGTGGATGTAGAACAAAGCCAGTAAGAGCATGCAATCCCGCAAATGGCAAGTAATCCAGGTTGTCCTGGGTGTCTTCATCGGCGCCCTGGTCACCCTGTCCGTGGTACGCTACCGGGAAGCCCGGCACATGATTAACACGCGCTACAACGACTGGCGCAAGCTCAATCTGGTGCTGGACATGGTAGAGAAGAATTATGTCGATACCCTTAACCGGAAAGGCATGACCGACGCCGCCATCTCGGCGGCCCTTTCCAGGCTGGATCCTCACTCGGTGTACCTTCCGCCGCAAGAGCTGGAGGCCTCCGAGGAAGAGCTGGCCGGCAATTTCGAAGGCATCGGCATCCAGTTCAACGTACCCAACGACACTGCCATCGTGCTGGAAGTCATTCCCGGCGGCCCCTCCGAGAAAGTGGGACTCCTGCCCGGGGACCGTCTGCTCAAGGTAGACGATAAGGTGATAGCCGGCGTCCGCTTTCCCCAGGACAGCATGGTGCGCCGCATGAAGGGCCCCTCGGGCACCAAGGTCACCATCACCGTGAAGCGGGGGAGCGAGGTCATTCCCTTCGAGATTACCCGCGGCAAGATTCCCATGTTCAGCGTAGACGCCGCCTTCATGCTGCGGGACAGCATCGGCTATCTGCACCTGGGCAAATTCTCCCGCACTACCTATAAGGAATGCCATCAGGCGGCCCTCCGCCTCAAGGAAGAGGGCATGACGCACCTGCTCTTCGACCTGCGGGACAACTCCGGCGGGTACATGGACCAGGCGCTGCTGCTGGCCAACGACTTCCTGGAGCGGGGAGACACCATCGTGTACATCGAAGGTCTGCACCGCGCACGCGAGGTATATCAGGCCGATGGAAGGGGCGCCTTCAAGGATTTGGACCTGACGGTGCTCATCAGCGAAGGCTCGGCTTCGGCCAGTGAAATCTTCGCCGGCGCCATCCAGGACAACGACCGGGGTACCATCGTGGGCCGCCGCTCCTTCGGCAAGGGCTTGGTGCAGGAACCCTTCTTCTTCAGCGACAATTCGGGCGTACGTCTCACCGTGGCCCGCTATTATACCCCCAGCGGCCGATGCATCCAGAAGCCCTACGAGAGCGACCGGGACTACGCCTACGACATCTATAACCGCTATGCCGACGGCGAGGTCTTCAGCGCCGACAGCGTCAAGCTGGACACCACCGACCTGCACCACACCCGCAGCGGACGTCCTGTCTATGGCGGTGGCGGCATTATGCCCGACGTCTTCGTCCCGATGGACACCACCCGCGCATCCAATTTCTACCTGGCCTGCAACAAGAAGGCCACGCAGATGCGCTTCGCGGCCTCGCTCTTCGACCGCTACTCCAGCCGCATCCTGGCCATCGACAACTTCCCGGATATGGACCGTTTCCTCACCCAGATCAACTGGAGCGTGGAATTCCCGTACTATGCCCGCCGCCAGGACGGCATCCCCTGCACCGAGGCCGAGTGGGACGAATCCGCGCCCTACCTGGTGCCTCAGCTCAAGGCCCTGGTGTCCCGCTATTCCAAATTGGGGGAGAACGCCTTCTATAAATATTACCTGCCGGTAGACAATACCGTCGAAGAAGTGCTGAAGCGCCTCTAGCTCGATTCGCTGTAAGGCGCTGATTAATAGTGTGTTGAATTTTTCTCTTTAGGCTGATCAGCCTAAAGAGAATTTTTTAATATCTTAATTGTCAAC
>Ga0310696_10002800_pt1 | contig 22513 bp, 21 predicted proteins | sample AusTroGonzalo_MG_4_FD_203885 | JGI IMG/M metagenome (GOLD analysis project Ga0310696, IMG submission 203885) | Bovine rumen microbial communities from tropical cattle in Woodstock, Queensland, Australia - Gonzalo_02 (v2) (version 2) | ecosystem: Host-associated > Mammals > Digestive system >...
TTTAAAAAAGGCTAGAAAATAAGTAGCCTTTTTTTAATCGATTCTAAACTTTCCATAATTTGTTTAGCTTCATCGCATTTTTCTTCGAATTCATTTATCTTGGTAGATAACCATTCGGTCCCAATAGTTTTCTTCTGGACAAACTGTTCTTCTGTATCGGACTTATCTGTGCTTAAAGAAATTATCTCGCTCTTAATTTTCTCGAAATCAGCTTTTCTTTCAGTGCAGGATTTTAATTCAGCATCTGCCAATATCTTTTCATTTTTGATAGATGTTTTGATTTCACTTCGACGAACAGAGAGAAAAGATTCAGGAATAATCATTACAGCAGCTATACAACCGAAGATTTCAGCTACATTACCACCACCAGAGAATAAAAACACGATAAATATTGCTGCTAAGCAAATAAATTCAAACACGTGAAATATCCTTCGCAAACGAAGATACTTCTGAAGTTCTAATTCCAATTTTTCAATTACTTCCATAACTTTCAATTTTAATTTTGTTTAACATTCATTTTTGTTTTTTTGATAAGTATATTAGATACTTAATCTCTCGTAATCATTTTTACAAAAATTTCAGTAGGAACTTCTACATTTCAGATAGCTTTCATTCTTTTCTTTCACTCTTTTTGTTTTTGAAGGAGTTTTCTTTTTCTAGAGACATCTCAACCATAACATTTAGCCAATACATCCTTTTTCATAGCTGAAATTGTTTCACGAGCAATTATTTTAGTTCCAAGTCCTGCTTGAATAGGTATAGCAAAAAGTTGTCTTGGAATCAGAGTTTTTAATTTTTCTACAGCATCACGTCATAAATAATATGCTTTATCTCTATGTACAACCCAAGTTAAAGCCTCTACTCTTTCATTATTTATAAATATATCCAATTTAACCAAATCTGATTGCTCATATCATTTGAATTCATAGTTCATAGTAGCATATCATTTTGTAGCAGATTTTAGTCTATCATAGAAATCGATAATAATTTCTCACATAGGCAAATTATAATGCCAAACTACACGGCTTTCGTCTAAATATTCCATAGATTTTAAATTTCACCTATATTCCTGTGATAAAGCCATCACATTTCAGGCATATTCTTTAGGTCAAACTATCTCTACTTCAGCAATTGGTTCAAATATTTTATCAATCATTCACTGATCAATCATTTCAGAACCTGATTTTACCACAATTCGAGGTTGAAATTCTTTAGCAAGTTTAGCCCAAAAAGTTTCTTCCTGCATCACGGAAGTAATTCATTGATTATCTTCCAAACGCTGTTTCTGACGATGGGTTAATTTAATTCAGATTTCTTTTAAAACATACTGATATAAACCTGAAGTGACCAAACTTTTTAAGTTAGCTCAAGTTTTGATTTGAGGGATATTCAGATTTTTAGATTTAACCAAATATAGAACCGTTGGAATAGTAAATATAGTATCTAAACCATATTCTCTCCAAAGTCTTTCCTTGATAATATCCATATGAAGCATTCATAAGAATCCACAGCGGAATCATAATCATAAAGCTCCAGAATCTTCCATTTCATATTCTATAGCACTATCGTTTAGTGAAAGCTTTTCTAGACTGTCTTTTAATTTATCATATTCAGTGGAATCGATAGGGTAGACTCCAGCATACACAAATGGAGTCATTTTTTTAAATCAAGGAATGATGTAATCTTGGAATAAGTTTATATTTTTTTCTTCGCTATCAGTTTTTTGTAATTCTATTTTTTGTAATTCTTGTTTCAAAGATCCATATCCAGAAACCATAGTATCTCAAATTTTTACATCTCTAACTGATTTTTCCCCAGTCATAATATATCAAATCTGACCTTCAGATAACTCTTTATCTGCACAATAATCAGGCTGGAAATACCCAACTTCGGTTGGAGTAAATTCTGTTTGAGAGTGGATTAGATAAACTGGACTTCAAGCTTTAAAACTTCAGTCCACTACTTTCACATAAGCCAAAACTCATTTATATGGATCAAAAACTGAATCAAAAATTAAAGCTCTGGATAGAGATTTATCGTTTATTATATTTCAATTCAGTTCAACCATTATTATTCTTAAATCTAAACTGAATGATAGTATAAAAATTGGTTATTTTAAATCAAGATTTGTAATTTAATTTACAATTGTAATACTATCAACAAAACTGCTACAAAAAACAAATTTTCACGGTTTTACAGTTATTTTCATATCTTTAATTCAATCTCTTTCTTTTGCTATTTCATCAGTTATAAATACAGTCACATCATCATCAGTATCATTATACAAATATTCTTCATAAATTCATCAGGATCATCTATCTCTACTATTTATTACATCTCATACCTTATATTTAGATAAAAAAGTAATACCTGACTCTCCAATAGTTCATAACAATTCAGATTTATCTACTTTTTTATACATTATGTAATATGTACTCCAATCAACAGTTGAATGACCATAATAATTCTGTACATCAGAAAAAGGATACTTTTCATAAACTATTGGACTTTTTCTATATATTTTAGGTCTATTGCTAGAAACTCAATTTTCAACATGTGTATATTCATAATCGATATTTTCATATACGACAACATCAAGTCATAAATCATTTACAACTTCGGGATATGACCACGAAGTCCAATTATTTCATTTTTTAGAAAATTTATAAATTACATTTTCTTTCAATTTTGACAAATTAATAGTTTTTGTATCAGTTATTTTCATAATTTTATGATGGGATTCAAAATTATATAATTCATCTAGTTCTTCCCTTGACAATTTTCACATATTTTTTTCTGAATCTTTATCAATTATCGACCAATCAACAATTTTATTTCATTCAAATTCTATCCATAAATAAATCAGATCTTTAAACTCATAAATATTATCCATTTTTAACTCATGAATTTTTGCATCAAATTTTTGTTTTTTTGGAAAAACGGACTCAAATTCAAAAGTTAAGCCTTTTGAATTTCAATTCTTATTATTTATTACAAACTTCTCACCAAATTTACTTGATAGAATTTTACCATCAATTGCACTAATATCATACAAATAATATTTGTCTTTATTTGTAGTTATAGCGACTCTATATATAGCAGAATCACCTGTTCATATTTTTTCAGTATGGGGCATCAAATAAGTAAACATATGTCAATGATCAACTTCTAACATTAAATCTTCTCATTTAATTCATGCATCATTAGTTGCTATTTCCATAGCAGCTTCTTCTCAAATATCAATTTCATCTCAACCTTTAAGTATTGTTCCATCTTCTGTGCTAATTACATATTCATAGGTATGTCATTTATAAGAGAAATCACATTCATATATTCATTCTCAAATGCGTAAAATTGGATCTACAACGTCTTTATTAACTCATGCATGATTAGCAATGATTTCTCTAGCAGTATTTCGATTTATTATATTTTCGGAGCTTTTATCCAAAATTTCTCATGAATCACTATCAATTTTATATAAATAATATGTTGCAGTTCAATCACCATTATTCACTTTAAGATTTGTCCCAGTAGAATATCTATCATTATAAAATATACCTCAATTTCAAATATCATTCATAGCAACCGCAATACTACAATAGTTTAAGTAATTTGAGCTATATCAATCGCAATAGGAATCATAACCAAAATGACCATCTCCTACTTTATTTAAAAATCAAACTGTATATTCACATTGACTTAAATCTTGTTGATATTCTTTCCACTGTTCACATAACAATCAATATCATAATATTTCAATTTCTCATCTTTCTCCCCACAACTTTTTATTAATTATTTCCTCAATTTTTTTATTCCAAAAATCATCATCTTGTATTTGAGCTAAAATTTTAGCATTATTCTCTAAACGTTCCTTATCTTTATCTTTTGTTTTGATTTCATCTTCGTCTTCAAGTCATTTATTTTCGCCTTTATTGCCATTATTATCTTCTTCTGTACTTGAAATTACACTTACGTTAATAATTCCCTGATTATTCTTTTTTAATATAAAAAATCCTACAATGAGAATTCATATTACTAAAAGGAGTCATATTATTGTCAATTTCTTTCTCATTTAAATTTTAATTACAACATAAAATATAGATATATTATATTTAATTAAACAATAAAATGCAAAAAAATGGTAATATTTTTCAATTATAAATAAAAATCGTGTTTGAATAACAAACACGATTTACATGATAAGATTTACTGATTGATAAGTCGGTGATACTCTGTCTTAATTACTTCGACATTCATGACGCCGGTATCAAAGTTTCCTAGGTCTGCTGATGGAGCAAACTTTTTCAATGAATACATAAGTTTCATACAGAGTGCGCGTCCGCAGGCCTTAACCTCACCATTCTCATGAAAGACGGCTCGGTAGTCATTCTTTAACTCTTCTAGCTCTTTCTTTGCCATAGTTTTTTAGTTTTTTTTGTTTAACACAATATTTACTATATATAAATGTATATAAAAAGTCAATAGTTGAATTTATTTTATTGTAACACTTGGCTCCATCATATAGTTTGGAGCTATTGATTTTAGTGATTCCGTATTAAATTCATCAACAGAAATCTGATTTTTACCATGATCTTTTCAATAAATTAATACAATATTTCAATCGTACACAATATGATATTTTATATATTCATTCATCCATTCTGGATAATATCATTGTTCTTCAATATCTTCAACAAATACACTTTTAACATCTTTCATTTCTTCCAAATCCTTCAATTCATTGAAAGAATATTGTCAGATTTTTTCATTTTTCTCAAAATCTCGTAACCAGATATTTCTTTTTTGCCCAATATAAATCACTCAATATTTAGGCAATATTCATTTTTCATAAGCTTTTTTATACAAATCAATTTTTGAAATATCATAAAAAGAAAGCTGATTCTTCAATAAGGTATTCAATACATTCAAACACAAAGTTCCAACTCTCAAATTAGTGAATCCTCCAGGTCAATTCAAAACGATAACATTTTCAAATCAGATTTCTCTATGAAGTTTAACAAGTTCTTCTCATAATAATTTTTCCACATTATCACGTGGAATATTGATTCTATATTTATCTCATGTATCAATCAATACGGAATCTATCGATATGTTCATAAAAATAGTCTTTCAGTTCATTTACAAGTAGAACTAAATTATAAAAACATTTTCTGTAAATCAGGATCTTTAATCATGCTAGGCTCCCACATTGGATCAAAACTTACAATTATATTTACTTCCCAATCTGAAATTATATCCAAAACAGCATTTTTAACGAGTTCCATAATCATATCTGCCATAGGGCAGGTTGGGGTAGTAAAAGTCATAGTTATATCACAGATTTTCTTCTCTTCTTTTAAATCTATACCATAAATTAATCCAAGAGTATACATATCAACTAACGGGAACTCTGGATCGTAAACAGTTTTCAATTTTTCTATAATTTTTTCTTCTAATTCCTTATTCTGTTCTTTTCACATTTTTCGAATTATCCATCATCAAGAAATAAAGTAATAGTATGAACGCTCACAAAATAATTAATCATCGTATTTTACTCCATTCTCACATTAATATCAATATGATATTTATCAATGCATACATTCAAAAGAGAAATGATAATTTATAACTTTCAGATTCAGGAGAATCTTGGATATTTTTATTCTTGAATACCTTTTGAACAAATAGAAAGAAGAAAAAGCTGATTCATCGAGCAACCAAAAAACTTCAAACTAATAAAATTCAGATTGCTACGAATGGATCTTCAAAAACATTAATTGCAGCATAATCAATGAATAATATTATTAATCCGACAATTAATTTTATTAAAGATAAATATTTATAAAAATTTGACTGAACCATTATTTTAGGAATTCATAACTAAATTAATTATTTCATATCAACATTTACATCCTCTTCCTCTTTAGCTTTTTTCTCCTCTTCCTTTCTGCGTTCTTCTCTAAGTTCATTTAATGAAGGTAAATAGAATGGATTATTTCACCATTCATAAAATTTATAATATATAGCATCCCATATTCATGATCAGATAGCTACCATAATATATGCAACCATAGAAGAAGCAATAATAAGCAAAATATTAACCTCTTTTCACATTGTCCTAACAATCACCAAATGAACAACAACAGCTAAAACAGCTCACAAAGTGTTTCACATTAAACTTGAAGCTGAATAATTTGGCTGAGATAGAAAATCTATTAAGTTTTTTGATATAAATAATTGGAATATGATTTGGAATCACAACATAGTATACAAAGCAACCATATTATCTTTAAACAATAAGTATGGAACAAAGAAAAATATGAAGATGATTAAAGATGAAGTAAAAATTAATCCAGCCATCTTGCTGAAACTATAATATCTTTTACTGAAAAATATATTATACAACAAAGCTAGTGCAAGATTTCATACGAATCCTACAATAAATCCAACCACTGGTAAAATAACTCAAATTATAGAACTCATTCCCTCATCATTACCACTTAATCATCAAAGAGCTGATAAAGTAGCAAATAACAAAGCAGCTACACAGATTCACACAACGATTCATAAAAGAATCTTTCCAAAAAATGATCATGCTGTTACATCATTTGGAGCATTATCAAACATTGAAATATCAGGTTTCTTTAAATTCTTTTGATTCTGCATAGAATTTTGTCAGACTTGAGTGCTTCAAATTGGAGAGATGTCTCACAAATTTGTGTTTAATTCATTCATTATTAATTAAATTATGGTTAAAAATTCATTAATTTATGTTCTTGAGCATATTTACAGCAGATGAATGTGATGAAGAATCTTCCGTAATGAAAGATACCAATTCTATATTATAACCATCTGGTATAAATAACTGACTAACGTATAGCAAAGGAACTTCTTCTATAAATCATTCCATGATTTTATAGTCAACTAACACAGCATTTATATTTTCTGATTTTTTTTTCAATGTTATTTGAGTTTTCTTTACATCAGACAGAGTTAATCATTGTTTCTCTAGTGTATCCAAATTATCTTGAGCAAAAGCATTAACTCATAATCACTGACTATATTTTTCAGCGATTAGAAGCGAATCTCTATATCATACATTATCTCATACCTCTTGATACAAACTGATAATTTCATTCAAATCATCGGTTTTTAATGCAACTTTTCATAAATCTACATTTCAATTGTACATTAAACTGTATCAAGCAACACTTGTAACATACTTACCCTCACCACCTCAATCACTTCCACATCAACATAGAACAAAACAAATAGATAAGATGGATAATACGGTCAATAACTTTAAGTTTTTTGAAAACATATTAAATTACCACAAAAATATATAATAAAGCAAATATAATTCATAATATAGAACCTATCAAAAAAGATCTAGTTGCTATACGTTCTTTATCTATTTCTTCTTTATATTTTTCATTTCCAACCCAGAAAGTTGCTATAAGATATCACATCATTAAACCACAGAATACCAAATATCCAGGCACAAGTATCGTTTTAACCAATTTAAAAACATTTTCATCAAATAGAACTTCACCTCTCATAAAGACAATTCCAGTTACAATCGTTAAAAAGTAAAAGAATCATCTTAATACTTTAAATAAAGTTCGCATTATATTTTTGTATACAAGTATAAAACTTACGGAGTAAATTGTAGGATTTTTACCACCAAAATCAAGTAAAATCTTATGCTAAAATATCTCACATTTTTTCATTCAAGAAATTTTGTAATGCAGGTAATTCGTCCAAATTAGGATAATGCTTTAATAACCACTTAGCTCATTCTTGAACTTTCTCCAAAAATTTCAAATCTGATAAAATTTCAATTGGTATATCTGATTGTCATGATTGCATAGTTCAAAGGATTTCTCCAGATCAGCGGTTCTTCAAATCATATTCAGCTAATTTAAATCAATCTGAAACTTCTTCCATGATTTTTAATCTCTTATAACTATCTCCAGATTTTTTCTCTGTTTCTAAGAAACAGTAAGATTTTAATTCTGACCTTCAGATTCTTCATCTTAACTGATGTAATTGAGATAATCCAAAACGTTCAGCATTTTTAATTACCATCACAGTAGCTTCTGGAATATCTACTCATACTTCAATTACAGTAGTTGAAACTAGAATTTTAGCTTTTCAATCTTTGAATTTTTGCATTACGGTATCCTTTTCTTTTGATGAAAGTCTTCCATGTAATAGAGCAATTTCATCGTTAGGTAATTCTTCAAAAATCTGACAAATTTCAGCATGAGCAGTTACGGCAGATTGAACCTCTTCCATTTTCTCAGAATCTTCAATCAGAGGTGTAACTATAAATACACGCTGTCATTGATTGATTTTTTGCAAAATTCGTGGTTTTAATTTAATCCATTCTTTCGCAGAAATTACTTTAGTATCTATTTTTTGCCTTCATTCAGGCAGTTGATCTATAATACTTACATCAAATTCTCCGAAAAAAGCTAAAGCCATTGAACGAGGGATTGGAGTGGCAGTCATTTGTAATATGTGAGGGGAGTTAAACTTTTTAAATACTGCTCTCTGTTTAACTCAAAATTTATGCTGTTCATCGATACAAACAAACATCAAATTCTTGAAATCTACATCAACTTGTAATACTGCGTGAGTAGTTACTAACACATCAATTTTTCACTCTTTTAAATCAGATTTTATCTTAGTTTTTTCACTTTTCGTTAAAGAACCAGTTAACAATTCTACACGTAGTCATAATGGGAGTAAGAATTTAGCCAAAGTTTTAAAATGTTGATTAGCTAAAACTTCCAACGGAGCCAACAAAACTGATTGACCATGAAACTGTTTCCAAATATATCGCATAGCGATAGTTGCAACAATGGTTTTTCAGCTACCCACATCTCATTGTAACAGGCGAAGCATTGGACTATTTCTATGAAAATCTTCCAAAATCTGAATAATAACCTTTTTCTGAGCCACAGTTAACTGAAAAGGAAGTAAATCCGTAATTGGTTTCAAAATCTCTCGATGAGGATTCTCATTCACAGGCAAATCATCGATAGTTCACTGATAATTTAATTTATTCTGCAACGAAAAAATCTGAATTCTGAGTAATCTATCAAAAAATAATCTATACAATGCTTTATTTTTCAATTCATCACTATCAGGATAATGCAGATTTTTAATTGTTGATTTAACATCCAATAATTGAAATTCTTTCACAAATTCGTCAGGTAAATATTCACTAAAAATCTGATCAATCTTCGGTAAATTATTCCAAACTTTTTGAGCAAACCATCCTGGTTTGATTCACAGCATTTCAGAATAAATCGGAAATATCCTACCAGAATTATATGAACTATCTCCATCTTCACTTTCTTCCTCTGGAGCTACAGTAGGTATTACATCTGGATGTGAAAAAGTAAGTTTTCCATATTTAATCTGTGGTTTTCACACGATGATATACCATGAATTCTCAGCCAATTTAGAAGCCAAGAAAGCTGAATTAAAAATACTAATATGTCCTGTATTTCAATGAATATCCTGAAATGTAATATCAAAAATAGTTTTTCAATGTATAAAAACTCTACTCTTTTTTATAATAACTCCTTTCGTAGCCGCTATTCATTTTGCATCAAAAATAAGCGAATCTAATGGAGCTATCTTTGATCTATCTTCATAAGTTCTAGGAAAGTAATTGAAAAAATCTTTCATGGTTGTAATTCCATTCTGAGCAAGTATTTGTACGTATCTAGGTGTAGTTTTTAGTTCATCTTTTAGTGACATTCAGTTTTATCAAAAAAACAAAATCTAAATTCAGAATATTTTTTTCTTCATTTGTTTCAAGGTAAGAAAATTATCGGTATTTATGCTACATTTTCCACTCATATTGCATTTCTATTTAATTTTTATATAATCAATTTTACAAACAAAAAAATAGATAAACTATTTTTAGTTACTAGTGCAGTAAATGTTTAGTGTCTTTGCAGTGTCTACGCTTACGCCATTCCTGGCATTTTCAACTTTACCGGTGGAAGAAGTTCAACCAATAGTTTGAACAGAGGTGCAGCAGGAGAGTATAACACATAATTGATATGCTACAGATTCCGTTATTCAAGATTATGTTAATTATGCATATGAACTTTGAGGAATAGATTTTGTTAAATTAATAGAATGTGAGAATGGTAGATGGGATCCAAAAAGAGTTTCTAAAACCCACGATCACGGATTATGCCAATTACACTATAGTTATAATAAAAAATTTATAGATTCTCCAGAATTTAAGGATCCATATAAACAATTAGATTATTGCTACGAGAAATATAAGACGAATCCAGAACTTCGATATTGACCAGATAGAAAAATTAATGGTGAAAAATGTTCAGAATACGTTGATGATAGATTTGATATAATATTGATATAGAGAACAATTAATATCCTTATAATAAGAAAGTCTGTCAAAATTTGACAGACTTTTTATTTTATGTATAATTAGACAATCAATTTTATTATATAAAATTTTAATACAATGGAAAAAGAAAAAATGTGATTTATTGATGCTCGAAAACAAAAAAGAGCAGAATCAAAACTCTCAAAACAAATAGTAAAAACTCTAAAAGATTGACATTATCTTGATTGGAAAAAATATAATAAACTACCAGATAGAGTGGCACACGATTTAATAAAACAATGATATTGAAATGAAGTAATTGATAATATAGATAAATTTAATAATTTCGGTGAAATTATAGATGATCTAATGTGTGGCTGATATGATATTACAAAATTCGTATTATTTGGACATTGAGATAAAGTATATAAATTAACTTATACAAGAATTTTAAATTTAATAATGTATAGACCATGACTTATATGTAGAATAGGAAATTTTCCATGAACAGATTATACATCCGTTGATGAAAAAATCTGGAAGAAAATGTGTTTAATTGATTATGAATATTTTAAATATTCATGAAAGAATCCTCAATTACGTAATAAAAAATCAATTGATGAAATATCAAGAAAATATTTTGAAATGGATGATGAAGATATAAATTGGGAATATAAAGGTCCAATACCATGAGAAAGCTATGGAGCCATGAGAAATTGAATTCTCAGAGAGGTTACTTATTGATATAATAAAAGTATACCGTGATTCAAAGAAGGTTTAATAGTAAGTAAAATTAAAGCTTTAAATAAATAAACTATTTTTGGATAAAATGTGGAAAAGATCTACATTTTTTTTCAATAATTTTATAACTATCACGAGCAATATTAGTAATACAATCAGATGGAGATAAGTGTAAATCTATCTCTTTTTTTAAAACTTTTTTTAGTGGTTGTAACCAATAATATTTACACCAAACTGCCAATTTTGTAATTGGATTACTTCACTTATACGCCGAAACGAAATTCTTTTTTGTTAGAGGAGTTTTACAGTCTTCAATGTGATATAATTCTGAAGGAAATGGATAAAAATATCCAAAATCGTGATACATCATCCAAAATTTACAATCAGATTTGTTTTCTTTTCTTCGTTTTCATGCAGTTTTTACTACATTAGGACCAAGTCGACGAAGCAAAGAATTAAACCAAATTATATCAGGTTTTTCTCTTTCTAATACTTCTTTCAAATTACTAGAACTCCAAAAATTAAAAGGAGAAAGAAGAAGTCAGAATCTCTTTTTCCATTCTCATTTTGATCATGATGGAAGAGTGCTTCATCGTAAAATAACTTCATGTCATTTAGATTCTAGCAGATTTTTAACGTCATGAATGTATGTTTCGATTCCTCATGCTTTATTTATGAAATCACTTACAATTAATATTTTCTTTTTATTCTCATCTTTAATGTCAGCAAATTTTAAGAATCTCTCATATCGGGCATCTTCCGTATATTCAGGTAATAATTTTTTAATCTTTCATTCTAATTCTTCCTTATCTTTAATTCTTTCTGGATTCGTTTTCTTAGCAAGTTTTTCTACGATTGAAACAATTCTTTCAGCAGTAGTATTTCATTTAGCCAAGAATAAGTTACATTCCTGAAAGATGAAAGGCTCTAGTCATCATTTTTTATATCAAATTACAGGCACTCATCGAGAAAGTGCATTTAAAGCAGACAAACCAAAAGTTTCCAAAAATTCTGATGGCATCAAACAGTAATCAATATTCGGAAGATATTTTTTAATTTCATCTAAAGTTTTCCAACCAAAATAATGAATATTTTTATCGTGAATATCCATTAATTCAGATTCTAAACTTCATTTTCAGAATATAAAAATTTCAAAATCAACTTTTTTTATATTTAATTCTTTTAAAGCTAAAACCAGTTGGTCAAATCATTTTTCTTTTTCTAATCTTCAATAAAATAATAATCCGAGCATTATCTATAGTCAGAATTAAATACATTTTACTTGTAGAAAAAAAAACAGGAAAAGCAAGAATAAAAAATATTCAAAAATTTGTAAAATTTAAATAATTTATAGCATTTATCTATATAGCCTAGCATAAAAAAGTCTCTCAAAATTTGACAAATTTAAAATAAATCAATATAATAATGGTAATAGAAAATATTCACAAATTTTTCTATATTATTCACAATTATGAATAATTATATTGTTCAATGTAATATAAGATAGATATTAAAAATGTATTTTATATCATACTATGTATCAAAATGAAAAAAAGATTAGTTGCTTTATGAGTTGCTTGATTACTTGCATGATCACCAAACGCACATGCGGGGAGCGATTCAGTAAAAACAGAAACAAAAAAAGACTTAGTTGAAACTGTAATAACTAGTAAACAGGATAAATCAAAAGATTCAACAACAATCTCTTTCGAAGAGGTTAAGAAACTTCTTGAAGAAAAAGAGCTTATTGAAAAGGTTCTAAATGATGAAGAAATCCAAGCAGCGATTGAGACATATTGACAAGAAAATATAGAAAAAATTATAAATGAAGTTACTAAGAACTCAGACACTGAAAAAATCGTTAAAAAAGCGATGGAAGACGAAGAAGTGCAAAAAGCTTTGAAAGAATGAAACAAAGAAAAATTTGAGGAACTTATAAGAGAAATTGTAAAAGATTATTATAAAGAACCTTTATGGTGGCTAATTGCTGATGCAATTGTCACAATACTTATACGAGAATTCCGAAAAAAATTTATGAAAGCTCGGGATAATATAGATTAAATTAAATATGAAAGTTGATGAAATTTTACAGTTAGATAAACAGTTTCTAGAAAACGATTGAATGTGAGATATTAACGTTCAATATAAAAATTTTTCTGCTTTCAAAATATTGAAAAATAAATCTAAAATTATGATTTCAGCCCCTCATTCAGTAAAACATATAAGAGAATGAGAAATCCTCTCGCAAGATTTATTAACTTGAGGAATAGCTCTCTATCTTTGAAAAAGATTAAATCTTCCTGTTATATATTCTACATCGTATAAGGTATGAGATCCTAATTTTGATGAAAATGAAAAATCTGAATATAAACAATTATTAGCAAAATATATCAAGGAAAATGATATCAGATTTTTAATTGATTTGCATGGTTGTTGGTCTTTTAGAGATTTTTCTGTGGAACTTGGAACTTGATGAGATTGAAATCCTAATTTGTTGTGAAATGGGAAAATACTTAAAAATATAATTGATTCATTGAATGATAGTTTAAAATCTTATATTCAGCATACAGGAAGGAAAATAACACAAAATACGATTTTCCCTGCTAGTAGAAGTACAACAGTTTCAAATTTCATCTCAAAAGAATGTATAATTCCTACAATTCAGATAGAAATTAATAAAGAATTGAGAGATATGGATAATCAGAAAAATATACCGCTATTAGTTAATGCATTGGAAAAAATGATAGAAAATATTAATTGATTTATTTAAGATTTCCTTTAATCTATTTTTGTATAATTTGTTTTAAATTATATTTTATTATGTAATCGATATTTTAATATGCAAATTTCTACCAAAGATGAATTAAAATGTATTATTGATGCCGCTAAAAAGGCATGAAAGTCTGTACTTATTAAAAAGTGAGTTTTTGATATTATTCATCCGTGACATGTGTTTGCTATTCAGATGTTTGCAAAGTATGCAGATGTTGTGATAATTTTAACTCAATCGGATGAATTTACTGCAAAGAAAAATGGAAGTTCTCGCCCAATAAACAGTCAACGACAAAGAACGGAAGTAATAGATGGAATAAGAGGGGTGGATTATACATTTCAAGATAAATCAAATTCGAGAGAAGAATATATAGAATTTTTGAATTATCTAAAACCAACAATACTTGCAGTTACATCTGTTGATGAAAAGAAAACAAAGGCTTATTCGAGTCCTTTCTGGGAGTTGAAAGAATTTCCCGATAAAGTACAAGCATGATATTCTACGACAGAAATCATTAATAGAGTTCTGGAGAAGTGTTCTAAATAGTATTTATAGAAATCAAAAAAAATCTGCCAAAAATTGACATTTTTGTATCTTTTGTATATAATTAGATATCTTAATTTTATCTAATTAATATATAAACAATGAATAAACCAGGAAACATCAATGAAAAAGAAACTTTAAATTCATTAGAAAATTTATCTGATGAAGAATTAGTCGATTTAAAAAATAAAGCTATTGCAGACGAAGATTACGATAAAGCGAAAGAAATAAAACAAGAGCAAGAAAGAAGAAAAGGTTTATCAATAGAAAAAGAGAAAAATACATACAATTCCGAAAAACATACAAAGTTACAAGAATTATTATCGGAATTGAATAATAATGATAAAAATATAGAAATTTCTGAATCTATGGAACAAGATTTTGAAAAAATCTGTAAAATCTTTAAAAATAAAGCTATATTTGTTAGTAATTTAATCGATGATAACAGCTCAGATAAATTTCGTTATCAGAGATGACAAGATCTTTACAACTTTTTAAAGAATTTTTGCTCCGAATATTCACATGATTTTAAAGAATTAGATAATAATAAAACCATTAAAAAATTATGATTAACAGAATCGTTTAATAATATTTATCGTAGATGTCTTATGCTCTCGGATGCATATTTTGATGGGCGTTTATCTTGAGATTCATATTTTTATAAAATGTATGACATGTTTTCTGATTTAGAATCCACAATAAGCCGATCTAAAGAACCATGATTCTATCGTGAATGAGATCGTAGAAATATGCCAACATTATAATAACCATCCTTGAATTTACATTATGAATAACTATTATCTAAATCAGATTTTAGTTATTCATTTTTTATAATGAAAATTTGAATAGTTTGACTTCCTAATGTTTGAAAATCTACACTTTTTAATGCATTAACTAAATCATATGCAGCTCCTGCAGAGAATTTTCCATTCTGTACAATCGATCCAAACGTATGAATAGTTGATGTAAAAGATCCTAGAATAGATGTTTTAGCAGAGATGTCTCATAGTCAGAAAAAAGTCTATGCAGCTACTGAATTCGTTGATATCGCATGACTCGTAAAATGAGCATCAAAAGGAGAATGACTCTGAAATAAATTTTTGGCGAATATTCGTGAAACTGATGCAATTGTTCAAGTTTTACGTCATTTCAAAGATCCTGATGTAGTTCATGTAGAATGAACTATTGATCCAATTAGAGATGTAGAAATAATTAATACTGAATTAATTTTCGCAGATTTGGAACACATTGAAAGGATTTTACCAACATTACAGAAAAAAGTAAAATCATCGAATTGTACGAAAGATGAGAAAAAACAGTGTGAAATTTTGGAAGTAATTTATAAAGCATTAATGGACTGAAAATTAGCACACACAGTCCGTGATCAGTTTTCTGCTGAAGATTTGAAAGTTTTGAGGTCATACAACTTCCTTACGCTTAAACCATTTATCTATGCTTTAAATGTATCTCAAGATGACTTAGCTAATGCAGAAGCGATTAAGTCTGAATACAGTGAAAAATTACATGCTCCAGTAGCTGTGGTTTGTGTAAAGATAGAGGAAGAAATGATGGACATGTCTACGGAAGAAAAACAGGAATTCATGGCAGAAATGCTTGAAGTTCAGGCTTCTAAAATTCCAACATTGGATGATTTAATATGACTAGCTTTCAATACTCTTTGACTGATGTATTATTTCACAACATGAGAAAAAGAAACAAAAGCATGGACAATCCCACAATGATCCACAGCTCCGCAGGCTGCATGAGCAATTCATTCAGATTTTGAGAGATGATTTATTAAAGCTGAAGTGGTTTGATACAACGATTTAGTGGAATGTGGCTCATGGGCAAAAGCTAGAGAAAAGTGATTATTACGTTTGGAATGAAAAAGTTATATAGTTCAGGATTGAGATGTAATGATATTTAAATTCAATGTATAAAAATTTAAAATAAAGAATTCTGTCTGAAAATGGCAGAATTTTTAAAAACAATAATTAAGTATAAAAACTAAAAAAAAGGAAGAAGAAAATATTGAAAAATATCTTCAAAATTCGCGTTTTTTAGAAAAAAATATATAATTAAAATTGTATTTAGTTGAAATTTTTAAAAGAAAAAATGAATAAAAAAACGATTAAAACAATATGAATCAAGTCAATTGTTGCATTAATCTGACTTTCTTCTTTTTTGTCTCCATTAGTATATGCTACATGAGAAGTTAGTTTGGCTAAAATAAAGGATTCAATTATGTTAAGTAATGATGAAAATTCTTTGATAAATTCAGCAATTGAAAGAGTGGCTAAACTTCAAACTGATATTGAAACAATTACTGATGAATTATTCAAACTAGATGAAGAAGAAATGGCTAAAAATCCACAAATGAGTACGAGTTATAGGCAGGCGAGAACAGAAATTGTTAGAGTTATTTCTAGTATTAGATGAGCTAATGATAACCTTTCTTCTGCGTTAAAAAAATTGACTGAATATCAAAAACAAATGAAGGATTTCCTTGTACAATTGAGAGAAGCTCAAGTTTCCGCACAAAAAGCAAAACAATATCTTAACGAATATATGACATTATTATATAAAACTCAATTAAAGATTTACGATCAAGATTGAGATAAAATTGATGATATTAGATTGTTTGTAAATTCTGATAATTTCAATGAAACTTTCATTTGAAATGATTTATTGTCAGCAATGACCGTTCAGTTATGAGAATTAATTGAAAAATCTACACAAGAGGAAGAGAAAAAGACAAGTTTGTTAATAAAACTTTGAAGTTTGAAAATTGCAGCACAAGAAAGTATTGAAACTTATCGTAATGAAATTGAAAGATTGGAGCAGAAAAAACAATATTTAATCAGCTTTATAAATTTATATAGACAAAAATCTGATGCTAAATTCGATTCTATATTATCAAGTAAGGAAGATGTTAATAAGATGGTTTTAACTTTTATCAATGATATTGTTAAGAAAAATTATAGAGCGAGTGATAATATTCCAAATAATATTAAAACAATGCTTTCAACTCCTGATAGTAGTGACGATGATGCAGCACCAATAGCATGGCCAATTTATCCGATTGAAAATATTACACGTTACTTTAATGATGCTAAATTTGAGAAAGAAAATTGATTTAAACATCAAGCTATTCAGGTTCAGGCTACACAATGAACTCCAGTTTATGCTGCTAGAGATTGAGTAGTATATTATGTTTCAAATTCTATCGATGGAATTTCATGGATTATGATTGTTCATAAAGATGGATATGTAACATTGTATGAATATATGAACCAAATTATCGTAAAGTCTTGAGATATCGTTCAACGTGGACAATTAATTGGTTATAGTTGATGAGAACCTGGAACTATGTGAGCATGATTTGCTTCAGAATGAGAAAACTTAACATTCTGAGTTTATAAAGATTGAGTAGCCGTTGACCCATTAACTATACTTGATCTTAGTGTAGTTACTGATTGGCAAAATACATTACCAGATGATTATAAGATTAAATATCTAAATGATCAATTAGTTAGACCTATCGATGTATCAGAATTAAAGCTAATCGAATGAAAAACAGTGGATGAGAGAGCTCAGAAACTATTAAATAGTTACGGTGTATGAGTTTATAAAGAACTAGATTTCTGGAATTCAGTAGTAGATTGAACAAATATCGATAGAGACGTAGTAATTTGTATTTGAGTAGCAGAATCTACTCTTGGAAAATATCTGACAACAAGTAATAATATTTGAAATGTTGGAAATAACGACAGATGAGATAGAGTTGCATATGATACTCCATATGCCGGAGCTAGACTAATTCCTCTTACACTAAATAATCAACATTTAGGAAAATATAATACAATTAACCAATTATCAAGATATGGAAATCCTGACTGAAAAATTTATGCATCTAGTCCAATTAACTGGCAAACAAACGTAATGAAATGTTTATCAATGATTAAATGATATACAGTTCCAGAAGACTTCCCATTTAGGACATGACCAAATCCAAATTTATAGAATAAAAAAGCTGACATTTTAAGTCAGCTTTTTTGTTATTTTTTATTCATTAGCTACTTGCTTAATATCTACTCCAATATTGTTTAATTTTTCAATTATATTATCATATCACCTTTCAATAATTGCTTCATTTGTGATATGAGTAGTTCATTCTGCGATAATTCAAGCTAACACCATGGCACTTCATCATCTAAGATCAGTACTAGATACATAAGAACCTTTCAATGGAGTTTTTCAAAGAATTAATGCTTCATGTGGATTTAATATTTCAATTTTAGCTCAAAAATTTTCTAGTTCAGCTAAATACCCAAATCTTCATTCATATAAAGTTTCAAATATCTTAGTAATTCCATTACATTGAGTGAATAAAGTTCCAAAGATAGACTGTAAATCGCTAGGGAATCATGGGAAAATTCTGATTTCTAATCTTTTTAATGCTTTATAATTTTCTTTATTGTAAGAATCAACCTTGATAGTATGTTTATCCAAAATGCGGAAATTGATTCAAATTTGCTCTGCAATATTATACATAGCTGAAAGGTCATCCACATCCATATTAGTGATAGTTAATTCAGACTGATCAGCACATGCTCAAATTGTAAAATAAGTTCAAGCTTCAATATAATCGCTTACGATACTGAAAGTAGGATCTTTTACCTCCATCTTTTTTACAGGTTTGATTGTTACAGTATGGTCAATTCACATAGTAATATCAGCTCACGCATTATTTAAGAATGCGATTGTGTTCTTTACGTGAGGTTCAGTTGCTACTTGATAAATAGTAATTTCATAATCTACATCCTTACAAAAAGCAAGATAAGTAATTAAAGCCTCAGCTGCTGTTACAGAAAACTGCTGTAACATTATATTTCTCTTTGGTTTTCAAGTAACTTCATAAACTTTGAAATTTTCATCATAAGATATTGAGATTCAGGCTTTTACTAAAGCGTTATCAAAAGTATCTAAAGGTCTTTTTCCAATATTACATCATCCACTTCCAACGAATTTAACTTTTCAATATTTAACCAATCATAAAGGAATCAATAAAATTGAAGCACGAAACTTCTTCGCCAAATCGTTCGTTAAATCAAAGTAGTCTTTGGAAGTCTTGAGAGCTGTAATAGCTAAAGCTTCCATATTTCTAATATCTGAAATATTAGGTTTATTTAGCAATTCCACAGGGAAGTCTAACAAATAATTCGCAGCAACAACAGGTAATGCAGCGTTTTTTGATCATGAAATCTTAACTTCTCATTTTAGATTAGGTGAGTAGGAGAGTTGGAACATTCGATTCAATTATCAAAATAAAATAGATTATTTTGTTTCAATTTTTTCTGCAACAGAGAGTAATAATCATTCCTGCCATTTACCACCCATAAGCTGTATTCATACAGGTAATTTTTCTCAGCGGTCTTCTACCATTCACATTGGAATAGATATCGCTGGTAATCATGCTAAGTTCGCAGGAACTGTATACAAATCTTCCAAATACATTAATAATGAATTATTTGATTTTTCTCCAAATTTTCCAGCAGGAGTTGGAGTAGTTGGAGTGATTACTGCATGATAATCTTTAAAGAACTTAGTAAATTCTGACTGTAAAATTTTTCTAGCCTTATATCCACGTAAATAATATTTTTCATAATTTTCTTTGGTTACAACGTAGTTTCACAGTAATATCCTCTTCTTTACTTCATTTCAGAATCATTCCATCCTGATTTTTGTATAGTATTCATGCAAATCTTTGATTCATTTCATATCTTCTTGTAAACCATAACGAATTCCATCAAAACGTCCCAGATTACTAGTTACTTCAGCAGAAATAAGCATATAATATATTGCTCCAACATATTTTAACAAAGGCAAATCTACGTAATCTACAGTATATCCATGAGATTTTAATTCTTCGATTTTAGCAAGGAATAATTCCTTAACTCTAGGATCTAAAGCCTCATTTATAGCTTCGTTTGGAACGGCGATTTTGATATCACTCTCTTTCAAATTCAAATCTGCAAAATCTTTTTTGTCAGCTTTTTTATTTGATTGACTATCATTTTCATCGTATCCACTAATAGCCTCCAAAAGAATTCTCGCATCAGCTACAGTTTTAGTCAAAACTCAAACCTGATCAAATGATGATGCCATTGACTGAACTCCATATCTAGAAACTCTTCCATATGTAGGTTTAATTCAAACGATTCCACATAATGCAGCAGGCTGACGAATTGAACCTCATGTATCAGTTCATAGAGCAGCTAAACATAAATCTCCAGCAACAGCAGCTGCACTTCATCCACTAGAACCACCAGGAATACGGTCAGTTCCATATGGATTTTTTGTATTTCAGAATGCCGAATATTCAGTTGATGATCACATAGCAAATTCATCCATATTCGCCTTTCATAGCATTAATCATCAATTCTTTTCTAAATTCTCAAAACAAGTCGCAGAATATGGAGCTACATAATTTTCAAGCATTTTAGAACCACATGAAGAAACATATCATTTGGTCATAATATTATCTTTAATGGCTATTGGTGCTCAGTGTAATGGTAAATCCTTGAAATTATTCAGATTTTTTTCTACATATTCTGGATGTAATCTAACGAAAGCATGTAAATTATCTGAATCTGTGGTTGCTTTATCCAAATACGTATTTATAATTTCAGTAGCATTAAGACTTCACTGTTCTACTCATTGAATGTATGATTTTAGTGTAAGATTATCCATTAGTTCAAAATAAAAATAAATCTGACTTTTTGATACTGATTTTTATAGTAAAATAAAGAGAAAAACAAAAAAACAAGTCTCACAGAAACGTAAGACTTGTCTAAGATGGGAGAAAATGTTTAATTCTTTTTCATTACTCTCATCATGTTACGCTTTGCAGCACTGCGACGGAAGTCGGCTTTTGCCATAGCTTCCTTCGAATAACCTTTTTTCTGCATCCCAATAAAATCGGGAGTGGAATACTTATTGTATTTGTTCATTTTGTCTTAGCTAGACAGAAATATTCTGTTTTCCCATACCATCTCGGGGATCTTAAAACTAGCTAATATATACTATAATAAATCACATAAAAATGTCAAGATAAGAAAGCTATTTGTTGACTTTTATAACAAAATATGTATATATCAGTACATAAACATTAATTAAATTACTATATATAAAAAATGGCTATATCTTTTGATAAAAAGATTTCAGATTTAGAAACGAGAAAACAAAATCTCAATATTTCTGTATTAAATGAAATTAAATCTGATTATAATCAAAAAATAGTAGAAATTTTGGAAAATCCGTTTGAAGAATGGGATTCTGAGGTAGCATTATACTTGCTTAAACAACTAAAAGAATATCATTCAAAAATTAAGGAAATAGATCAACAAATAGAACATCTTCCAGAAATCTTAAAGGATATAGATAAAAAAATAGATTTTTATAAGGAGAGAAAAGAAAGAATTAGAAATATTCCATTAGAAAGAGATACCGAGAAAAGTATTGCTGAAACATTTAAATGAGATACTGTATACCAATATGCAAAAGAAATATGAGATGAAGAACTTATCAAGAAACTAGAAAAAAGAAGCCTGTCAGCAAAAAAATACACAGAGATACTAGAAAAAGATTATAGAAAGCATATAGAAACTATGTACAAAAACCTATTTGTTTCCGTATCTCCAAATCAAAAATCAAATTTAGAACAGAGTAGAAAAAAGGAAACAAATCTGCCAAATTGAATGATAGAAAAAATCAGAAAAGATTTAAAGGATAATAAAGATTTAACGGTCGGTTCTATTGAATCGTTCCTTAAAAAGGAATTAAAGAAAAATGATTGAATAATAAGGGTGGCTCATATAAAAAGCAAATTCCCATTTAATTATAATGAAGCACTTAAATATATATCAGGATTAATTATTAATTATTCAGAATTTTCTCTTACTGATGACAATAAGTATGAAGAGAAAACATCAAAAAAGAAAAATAAATCTAAACATGAAAAATTGAAAGCATCTGTTTCAAAAGAAGAATTAGCAGATAATATATATCAGAGACAGGAT
>Ga0310696_10002801_pt1 | contig 22507 bp, 8 predicted proteins | sample AusTroGonzalo_MG_4_FD_203885 | JGI IMG/M metagenome (GOLD analysis project Ga0310696, IMG submission 203885) | Bovine rumen microbial communities from tropical cattle in Woodstock, Queensland, Australia - Gonzalo_02 (v2) (version 2) | ecosystem: Host-associated > Mammals > Digestive system >...
GGGCTCGAGTGTCACGCCAGCAGAGATATTAGCCGTGATACGCGTTGCCATAGACTTGTTACGGCGTGTCTGAATCAAGATAACACCATTGGCACCCTTAGAACCATAGAGAGCAGTACCGTTACGGATGACGGTCACCTTCTCGATATCAGCAGGGTTGATATTATTCAGCACATCATTATAGAAACCATCGTGCAGCAAGGTGCGACCATACTGCTGGTCGATGATCACATCATCAATCACAATCAGCGGCTGAGCGTTCACGTTCAGAGAGTTCAGACCCTGCATGAACATCACGCTACCGATGCCAGGTGTACCATTACGCGTGATGGTATAAACCTGACCACCGAGCTGCTTCTGCACCTCATCCTTGATATTGATGGCGTTGGTGTATTTGAAATCCGTAGCCTCATAATCACCACGCACGTTGGTTTGCACACCATACTCTGCAGTGAAAGTAGAGGGATACAGATTCACGCTCTTCTGAGCCTCACCCTTAACCAAGCCAATCTTCACTGGATTATGGTCAGGCGAAGAAATATAGATTGATGTAGAGAAGAGAGGCAACTTCAGAGAGTAGCTACCGTCATCATCTGTCAGTACACTATAGCCATCGATATCGGCAGCGCGGACGATGGCACCTGAAACAGGCTTTTGAGAAGCAGCGTCAAACACGTAGCCCTTAACGGTACGCGTCTCGTAGTGCTTTTGAACTCTTACTACACGCTTTACCTCAACGACCTCCTCTTCCTCTTCTGTATCTTCGTCTTGCGCAACAGCACAGAGAGGGAAAGCCATCAGCAGCGTTATTCCAAATAAGATATATCGTTTCATATCGTTCTTTCTTTTATATTTTAGTCATGTGAACATTAGCGTTGCATGTACCAAGCCTTGTAGTCTCTGTCGTCGTATTGTCCGTGAGGATACAACAGCACTCCAGGCTGTCCCTGAGCAGATGCAGGAATCTTAGTCATCTTGTTACCCGTACCTACCGTTGCAGGCAGTTCGTCAACCACCTCCAGGCTGCCGTGAGGCACCACGAGGATACAGTTGATACGCATCGTACGGATAAACGACTTCTTTCTCAGCTCGTTGTTTGATACACTTGACTCAATTCTCAGATATGCCTTCATACTCTCGTCGCCCACGCCATAGGTACACTTCGGGAACTTGAAGTCACTTGCCAGTTGCACATAGCAGATGCTATCGGGTTCAGGCTGGTAGGCAGTACTCTTTTCTATGAAGTAATGATGATCATTATAATCCAGGGCCACACCATCTGTTGACAATCCCGGAGCGATCACCTTAGCCTTGAACTTCGTAGGCAGACGCTGCTCATCAGTAGCCGTTGTATCGGCAGCCAGAGCAGGAACGTAAACCAAGAAGATATCATAACCAATATTAGAAAGAACACCAGGGAGGGTGTAAGTCATCCAGTGGTTGTTAGTAGCCACCTGAGACTCGAATGTCATGAATGTGTTGCCCCAAACCTTGTTGTAGAACCTCTTGTTGTCGGCGGTGACAGAACCATTGACATGGCTCACAGCATCGATAGAGTCCTTGATACTGTTGTCATAGTCCTTCTTCACCTCTTTCAAGTCGTAGTTGTCAGCGATACGATAGGTATGGAAAGACATGCGCTTATCGATGTTCCACTCCTTAGCCTTGCGTACCTCACCATTACTGCACTCCATCACCTCCGTCTGGTTCAGAGCACCCTTGGCAGCCTTTGGCATATAGTACTGATAGTACTCGAAAGGCACGCCACCCCATGAAGACTTACGTGAGATATAGCTGCGGATACAAGACGTTGACATGGCAGAGTCCTGAAGTGCAGCATCCGAGTTGAAGGTACGACTGAAAGTAGTACCCTCGACGATAGCCAGACGTGCATTCGTGTAAGCCATAGAGTCACGATCCGTCAGTTTTTCGGGATAGTCGAAATAAGGCTGATACTCCTGGATCAGCTTATCCCATACCTCATTGGTAGGAGCCACCATGATATAGTCACTATCCTCAGAGTTGATCAGGCCCACATAGCTGTACAGCTCGTTGCGCTGTGTGAACACAGAGTCCAGATACTGTGTCTTACCGTTGACGATACTACCGGCAACACTCTGGCTGGGCTGGAACACCTTATAATAATAGTGACTATTATACAAGAAGCTGTAGATGCTATCGTAGTCGTGGTCCTTACGGAAAGCCTCGAACACGTTAGGCTGGAATTTCATCTGCTTATCCATGGTGAAGAGCACACCATTGCTGTAGAGTTGGTTGATCTGAGTCATCTTCACACCATTGATGGTCGTATCAGGACTCATCACAGCATACTTACCATTCATCAGCACCAACGTATCCGTACGCATATTGGTGAACGAGCGGTTATAGAGTGCCATGTGGTTCTGGATGAACTCCTTGACAACCGTATTATTCTCGGGCAGCACCGAGTCAGCCTGGGCCTTGTATTCAGCAATCAGTGCCTCTGCCTCAGCAGCAGAGAAATCATCGTTGGTAGGAACAAATACCGTGAACACCTGGCTACCATTCAGACGGTCCACATAATCACATCCCTCGATGAGCGTTGCGAAGTTGCTCATGTTAGGATTGCTCTTGATAGCAGACCAGATGGTACCCTCGTGGACACCGTTTTCACCACCACCCAGACTGTCGTAGTGATCGTCCCAAGTATCGGTACAGGCCGTGAGTGCTACGGCGATACCGCAGCACAACAGGCCTCCACTAACTATTTTATTTATCTTGGTTATCATAATTTTCAGTTTTGTCAATTATCCATTGTCAATTATCCATTCACTGTTTACAGGTCGTCCTCCATAGCACCTTCACCATCGACAGCATATACCGACTTTGGTACCATCTCGAAGAAGTCGAACATAAACTCGTTGTTATTACCCTTACCATCGCTGGCCACACGGAAGCGGATGTAGTGATCCTTGGTGCAGTCAACATCGGTCTGGCAGATGATACGACGATACATACCAGAAGCATTACCCAGAGCGTGGTCTTTCTGACCAATGAGCTGGCTACGACCATCTTCGTAGGCACCCAGGTTCTTCAGAATCTTCTGGTATTCAGCCTTCTCCTCATCGGTCATCTCCATGTATTGCGAGTAAGACTTATAACGGTCTGCACCCACATACATATCCGTATTCAGGTCCTTGGTCATGTCAAGAGGAATACCCTGAGGCTTTCCGTCGAAGTACACCTGCATGACACCACGTGTAGGAATAGAGCAGAATCCAAGGCGGAACTGCCACTCACCGCTGAATGGTACAGGAGGAATACGGAAGGTCATATCGTAGTCGCCGAAGAGGTTCCACTCGTCACCCTGCCAAGACCAGTAGTAGAGGTGAGGACGACGGAGCACCAGGTGACCATCATTATTTACAGTCACACCATCCAGATAGCCATCAGGGAAGTAACGGTTCTTACCGTTCTTAGGCTCATTACTCTCGTCAGGAGTGTTATCAGGGTCATCACCCAGATAGTTACCCTCATCACGCATATCGTTGGTCATCACCTCGGGGAATACCGTAGAGAAGTCCATACGGATACGCATGTTCTGCACCTTATCACGCACATCGGCAGTGAAAGCAACCACGTCGTCCACATAGAAATAGTGACCATTGAGGGCGTCGTTCTCGTATCCACCAGCTACTTCCTTCGAAATATGAGCACCACGGATCTGATAATCAGACGTCTCACCATAACGGCGGTTGAGGAAGAACTGCTTCACCTTATCGCGGTCGTTACCACGACAGTCGCGTCCCTGCTCATCCTTGTTCATGGTCAGCATAGACACCTTCAGCATGGTGTGAGGCAGCAACGTGTAATACCACTCAGTGGGGTTCACCTTCTCAGCATCGAAACCGAAGGGGTATTTACCGTGCTCAGGAATCTCCATAGATGTGAGCTTGTTGGTACCAGGCACATAGCGGTTCATGATATGATAGCGGATGAAACGCTTCAAGGGGTTGATGCTATCCGTGAGGTTCTCGAACTTCCATCCCTCCTTCAGGTCATCACGATGCAGGTCATCGCCAGAACCGTACACAGGGTCATAGAGCTTGACAGCCAGGTCATAGAGCGCACGGAGATTGCCATTAGAAGTATCGATACCATACTCCTCGAACTTAGCACGATAGACCGAGTCGGGTTCAACGAAAGCCGTGAAACCATACTTCTTCTTATCGGGCACCCATCCCACCTCAGAGTGGGTGTGAGAGCGATACTTATACTTAGGCTGGTTCTTAGAGTAAGTCACATCCTCGATCAGCTCAATCTCCTGACGAACGCCAGTAGCCACGAGTGCCTCATAGAACATTCTGATATTAGGATTGTCGCGCAGGATATCAGCGACATAACAGTTAGACTTCTCAATCACCTTATTCACAGGCTGCACGATACCATTCTCAACAGAGTCGTTCTGGTGAATGATCTGTCCGTCGGGCAGTGTGTCGCTGAAGATGATATGCGCATTACCCTCAATCTGGATAACAGCATTACCATTCTCGTCAACGATAGGCTTGGTAGCCAGATAACGTCCCTGCAAGTTATATGTAGGCAGGTAGTCGAGCACCATCTCGAAAGTAGAGTACATATTCTGTACCAAGTGTGTGCGGGCGATGGTATCGCAGTCGGCCACAGTCAGAGAGTCAACACAAGGAATACCCTTAGACTGCAGATACTCATCCACAGCGTTGTTGTCGGGCAGGAAGCAAGTATATCTGCCGTAAGTTGACAACAAGTCCATCAAATCCGCTTTCTCAACGATGTACTTAAACTCGCTATACTGTTCGCGGTTGCTGATATAATCGCTCAGCATCTCGCCCGTGAAAGTATAGAAGTACTGACTATCGGGCTCGTCAGAGCAACTGGTCATAGAGCCCGTTGCCATGAAGGCAGCCAGTGCCATCAATGCTACTTTTATATTCTTATTGATATTCATAATCTTATCGTTTAAGTGTTATGCATTATTTAGCTTTCTCGTAGCTGGAGTTCTCACCGCTGCCGAAAGCAGGATTAGCCACCAGGTTACGGTTCACCTTCATTTCCTCAATGTTGTAAGGCCAGAAGATAGCATCCATCTTCTTGAAGAAGTTCTGAGAGTATTCCTGGTTCACATCCTCACGCTTCATCACGGCAGTGATCACGGGATCCGTGTTGCCTGCACGCATAGCGTAGCGTACCAGGTCGTACCAGCGCTTACCCTCGTACATCAGTTCGCGCTGACGCTCACGCTTCACCAAGTCGGTCAGAGCCGTCTTCGTGGCGTAGTTGGTACTCTTCAGTGTGTCAGAAGCACCCAGCTCCTTCTTGCAGAGCGAACGCTTGTTGATCACATTCACCAGTGTGAATGCCTTCTCCATCAGCGGCTTGTTATGCTCACTTACCTCAGTCTCCTCACCATCAATAGGATCCATCATCTTCTCGCACAGTGCCTCAGCCTCCAACAGCATGATATCAGGCAGGCGATAGATGATCCACATACTACTATTGTTGTTCTGAGGATAGAACGAGTAGTCACTCATCTTAGGAACGCTGGTCTTCGCATCAATTTCAATATCGCGTGAAGCCAGTTTCATGATAGGAGAATTATCCTTTGTGCCATCACAGTTGATATAGAGGCGAGCATCCAACTTATTCTTCTGCTCGGGCTCGAAGATCACACGCTTGGCATAGTCAGCCTCGATATCCTCCTTCAGGTGCTTAGAACCGACGAGCAGACCTGTACCGTTTGAGTGGCCATAGAGTGAAGACACTGCAGAGTTGGCCAACATACCGTTACCAGCATTTTCCTCATCATAGACCAGTTCCAGGATTGTCTCCTTGCTGGCACCATCCACGAAGATTTTCTGATAGGCAGCACCAAAGTATGTACCCGTCAGGTTGTCATTCTCCAAGGGATAGCCATTGAGGCGAAGCTCCAAGGCAGACTCGGTATCAGCAGACAGACGTTCCTTCTTCAGATTCTCCTCGTTGATCTCCTTCAAAGACGTGATTACCTCTTCTGCATAGTAAACACAAGAGTCATAGCCAATAGGATCAACGGCACCCTTCCACAGATACATCTCGCACAGCATTGCGTCGATAGCATTCTTAGTGATGCGGCCAGTCTGATAGAATGGCTTTGTCTCAGGATAGCGTACCACCGCCTTATCCTCTACCTCACGCAGATCAGAGATCAGGTTGTCGAGCACCTCATAGAAAGGCGTTGCGGGCAGGTCCATCTTCTGGTCGTCGTCGGTGAAGGCCTCACGAGAGAAAGGTACGTCGCGGAACGTACGAATCAAGTAGAAATAACAGAGTGAGCGCAGTGCTGTCACCTCAGCGATTGTAGCGTTGAGGTCACCCTGTGTATAGGCAGGATCCTTCTCAGCCACGCCAGGTGCATATTTCAGCACCGTGTTACAACGGTTGATCACGTCATAGAAACCCTCCCAAGTGGTATAGGAATTCATGGCAGTGATATTCTCCTTTAATATATTAGAGAGGTTGACATCATTATTGATGCCCTGTCCGGCCATCACGTTTTCCGTTCTGGCCTCACCCCAAATCATCATACGCTTTCTGACACCGTCGTTCTGGAGTGCAGAGTAGCATCCTGCCACGACATTGTCCACGTCGGCCTTTTCATTCCAGAAATCCTCGAATATAATCTCGTTTTGCGGTTTGATGTCCAGGAAGTCTGAGCATGATGTCAGGCCGCAGATGACGCAGATTGCGCAGATTATCTTATTATAATTCTTTTTCATAATCTTCATGTTTCTTTTAAAAATCAATCTACGTTTAGAAATCAACAGTAATACCCAGTGTATAAGAACGTGAACGTGGTGTCTGCATGTTGTCGATAGCAGGATCCTCGCCGCCGAATGCGATATCGGGGTCTACACCAGAGTACTTCGTGAGCACGAAGGGGTTGTTCACACTGGCATAGAATGAGAGGCGGTTCAGGCCGATCCATGTCAGGTTCTTCTTATTGATAGAGTAGTTCAGCTGAGCATAGCTCATACGCAGGTAGCTACCATCCTCGACGAAGCGGTCGCTGATCAGCGTGTTGTAGTTGCTGTTAGAGCCATACATAGCACGTGGGATAGGTGTGACATCACCCTCCTGACGCCAGCGGTAGTTCACAGCCTGGCTCTGGTTGTCGTTGCCAGTCATGGCCTCGGCACTCAGACGAGCCTTGTTGATAATCTTGTTGCCCACACGATAAGTGAACTGTGTAGACAGACGCCACTGACCGTAGTTGAAAGAGAAACCGAAACCACCAGTCAACTTAGGCAGAGAAGAGCCCAGGTAGGTGATATCGAGAGCGTTGATCTGACCGTCATGGTTCAGGTCGTCATAGATAGCGTCACCACCGTTGAAGCCGGGGAATGAACCATCGTGACCAGTATTATCAGAACGGTAGTCGTACATCATACGCTTAGGCACGTTGTTACCCTCGAGGATGATGTTGCCATCGGCACCAACAGCCACAGGAGCTGTCTTACCAGATGCAGACCACTCTCTCCACCAAGCCTGGATATCGTCCTTGGTAGCACCAGCTTCAACCATTTCCTGCACCTTGTTCTTGATGGTCAGGTAGTTGTACTGATACACGCCCTTGTACTTGAATCCGTAGATAGCACCGAATGGGTTGTGCAGCTGCACACGACGCAGGGTCTCACCGTTGGCATAGCCATACTTAGAGTTCTTGTTCTCCAGGATGTATTCATCCATCTCCAGGATTTCGTTACGGTTGTTACCGAAGTTGGCGTTCATATCCATTGAGAACTTACCAGCCTTGATCATGCGGTTTGTATTGATATGGAACTCCCAACCGGTGTTACGCATCTTACCATTGTTATGATAAGGAACGGTAGCGAAACCTGTGTTTGAAGGAATGCGGAAGCTACCCATCAACATATCAGATGTTGTTGACTGATAACCCTCGATAGTCAGGTTCAGACGACCGTCCATGAAGCCCAGGTCGATACCGAAGTTGTAGCTTGATACCAACTGCCACTTCAGGTCAGTCAGACGGATGTTCAGAGGTTTCATAGCCGACATATCAATATACTTGTCGGTAGAACCATATTTAGAAGTAAACAGGTAGTTCTGGCCAGGCTGGTTACCTACACGACCCCAGCTGGGACGAATAGCCAGCATAGACAATGTAGGCTTCAGTTTCTGCATCCAAGGCTCGTCACTGACGATCCACTTCAGAGAAACAGAGGGGAAGTAACCCCAACGGTTACCAGGACCAAACTTGGTGGTACCGTCAGCACGTACGGTGAAGTCGGCCACATAACGTCCCTTGTAAGCATAGTGAGCAGAGAAGGTGTAGTACATAGAGCGCCACTGGCTGTAGCCAGAGCTCATGCCATTGATGATACCACCTGCAGAAGGACTTACGATGACGCCATTGGTAGAAGGCAGACCATAACCGTCTGTTGACTGTGAGCTGCTTGAACCAGAAGTCAGTTCGAAACGTCCCATCATCATCATTGAGTGATCCTTGTTAGCAAAAGCAGGAATCAAGGTCAGCGTCTGCTTGGTGTTGAATGAAACACTCTTAGAAGAACTTGCGGCAGAGGTGTTCACCTTATCCTCCCATCTCTTAGTCACCAGTTCCTGAGGATAGAACGAGTCGTTATAGTGGTTAGAGATATTCATATACACAGAGCTACGCCAGTTCAACTGCCAGTGCTCATCATCGAGACCCAGCAGCTGGTAGTTCAGAATCAACTCAGGGTTCATGTCGTAAACGCGGCGCTGCTTCTTAGCCAGATAAGCAGAAGCTACGGGGTTCACGTAAGTACGCTGGTCGTTCTTGAACACCTCAGAACCGATATAGGTACCGCTCTGTGGCATGTTATAGTACTTATTAGTCTCCAGACCGGTGTCAGGATCAATCTGATAGATGCTCATGTTAGGCATCTTCTTCAGAGCGATGGCCAGCAGGTCGTCAGAGTTATCATCATACTTAGAGTAAGTCAGAGAGAAGTTGGTGCTTACACGGATACGCTGGCTGACATTATAGTCCAAGTTCACACGTGTAGAGAAACGGTCCATCTTCTGCTGGATGATGGTACCTGTCTCATGGTCGTAACCGGCACCGATACGGAAAGACGCCTTCTCACCACCACCAGTGATGGTAGCGTAGTGGTTCTGACGCAGACCCCACTGTGTGACAGCGTCACGCCAGTCGGTATTGGCACGATACTGACGCCAGTCGGCCAGGATTGAGGGATCGTCCACATAGTTGATCTCAGGGATCGCATACTTGTTAGATGCGTTATCATTCTGACGGGGGTTGAAGTAAGACTCCTTCAACATCATGGTGTAGTCGTCACCACTCAGCAGGTCGTAACCAGAAGGCTGATAAGTACCAGTCAATTTCAGAGAGTAGGTCACCTTTGGTGCACCGCGCACACCACGCTTGGTGGTCAGCTCGATAACACCGTTACCACCCTGTGAACCATATACTGCAGTAGCAGCAGCATCCTTCAGCACGGTGATAGAGGCGATATCCTCAGGGTTGATGTTCAGCAGTTCAGCGAACTTCTCATCATTGGCACCAGCCATATCGAAGTTGTCGAGGTTGACCTCACGGATATTACCATCCACAACGATCAGTGGGTTAGCGTCGGTCAGTGTAGAGATTGACGAAGCACCACGCAGACGCATGGTAGAACCAGAACCCAGGTTACCTGAGTTACCGACAATATCCAGACCGGCGATACGACCCTGCAGGGCCTCATCGACAGAGGTGATACCCAGACCCTCAAACTCCTTCATAGAGATGGTCTGTGTAGCATAAGAGATTTCTCGCTGAGGGATAGGCAGTGTGTTACCCTGCATACGTCTCTTAGAGGTAACGGTAACCTCCTTCAGCTTTGTCTTTGATTTCATCTTCAAGACATAAGTAGTCTTGTTGATGGGCATTGTCACAGTCTCCAGACCGACGTAACTGAAACGAATCTTGTCCTTTGTATTACGAACCTTCATCGTAAAGTTACCGTTCAAGTCAGTGAGAGCTGACTCGATGATACGTCCGGTAGCATCGATTTCACATACGGTGGCACCCATCAGCGGACCCATATCGTCGCTCAGTGTACCGTGTACCGAAGTGATATTCTGTGCGCTCAGTGTTGTAGACAGCAGGAGCGCGATTGTCATAATAACAGATTTCAGTATTTTCATACGTTTGTTCCTCCTATCTTATTATTCAATACCAAGTGCTTCTTTCACTATTTCACGCCAAGGTCTCTTCACACCAGACAAGAGTGCGCCGTCGATCTGATGTACCACAACATCACTGGCCATGAACAGAGAAGCGTTAATCTCAGTGGTCTTACCATCGAACCAGTACTCACGGCACAGCAGGTTGTAGAGGTTATTACTTGTTACAACATGATGGGTAACACCAGCCTTGATTACATTACCATTGGCATCCTTCACGGTGTTGTCCTTCACAGTCATAGAATTGTTAGTGTAGTTAACCTCCAGAGGAATGAATCGACCAGTCTCCAGGTCGCGCTTCATACTCTCGAATGAAGTGTGGCTCTTGTAACTCGTTACATTACCAGCCTCGTCAACCTCAACATCAGGCACCATACCGATAGCCACAGAGTGGTCTTGTACGTGATAACGGATGAAGTCAGACAGAATCGTCTTCAGTGTAGCGACCACCGTGGCACGGATCTCAGCCTTCTTGGTGTCGTTGGCACCCTCTGGATACCAACCCTCGGCGATACAGATTTCGTCCAACTTAGGATCTTTCTTGGTCTTTTCATCGAAGTCGCCACGGTCCAGTTCCTCGTCAGTAGGAAGAATCTTCTCGTCCTGCAGAGCCTGGATAGCCTCGTTAGTAGGCACATATACCGTGTAGTTATAGTTGTCGAGCAGTGTGAGGTTCTCACTGTTCACCCATGACTGACCAGCAGAATACTTGTTGTTCAGCAAACTATTCGTCATACTGCAATAGTCGTTCTTCATCATGGTGAGGAACTTAGAGAACTCTTCATGTTCCTGGAGTGTGAGATAGACAGACTTCTGAGAAGCTGTTGGCACCATATCCTCTACCAAGTAAGAAGAACCGTTGTCCATGTCGTAACGATCCGCAGCAGGGATGTTGCGGTTGTGCTCAATCTGCCATCCGCCCTGGAACTGCAGTTTGCCACCAACCTTAGCAGCCTTGAGTAAAGAACCGCCTTTGGTCTTGAAGAGGCTATAGCCGGCATCAATATATTTCTCGATCGTCATATTCTTGTCGGGAATGACGATGATCAGACTATTCATCATGTTGTCATAAAGACGATTCTTGTAAGTCGTCAAAGCGCTGCTGTTACCGAGTTCACCCAGTTTCTCGCCCTTTGTAATCTCACCATTCTCGCCGATGGTTGACTTGTAGCGTACACACTCTACCTGCTGTTTCTCCTTATTGAAAGTGAACTCCAGGATGTATGGTGTCTCTGTCTTCACGTCATCCGTTGTCGTACTTCTACCGAAAGATGCTGGGTCGAGCACATACTGCATGGCATTGTTTGAAGGAAGGATCAAAGCATACTTTGAGTCCATTGACAGCAGATAAGGCTTGAAGGTACGTCCGTCGATGATGCTATAGATAATGTTCATCGTAGAAGCATGAGCCAGAGCAGGATAAGCCACAGAGGCGAACAATGCAGGTGTGAACACCTTATTAACCTTATAGACCACACCATTACAACCCATGTAGCACTTCACCACATCGTCCTTGGTGATACCAAGAGGCTCCTTGGCATCGTTCAGTACGCTTGCGAACTTAGAAGGCACATAAGTTGAGAAGGTAGGAATCATGTTCACATTGACCAACTCAGTCATAATAGGTGTAGGCACATTATCTAGTGTGACATACTCATCCTGCAGAGACTTACCAGGACCATTCCACCAGTCCAAGACAGCCTGGTTGGTAGGAACGATCATCATACCGGCATCATTATGCAGCGTGTTCTGCTGGTTGTCGTCGATATACTGGTTCCATCCTGGGTCAAAGCGCAACAGCTCATCGTAAGGAATCACCGTCTTCTGGTTGGTACGCTCGTCGTTATAGACATACTTACCGGCATCGCTTGATGAGTCATAGTTTGAACGATCGATGGTGGTTTTGCTGCTACCATTATAATAAGACTTAGCAGCATAGCGCAGCACGAACAGCGAGTCGTTGTTCTTGAAGTTCTTATTATAATCCTGCCACAACGTCTTATCGAAATAAGGCACAGCATAGCGATCGAGCAGATGAGCCCATGTGCTCATATCCTCATCCTGATAGATGAGCTGAGCCATGTTGGGGCTTGACTCGATGACGCGCTCCACCTTCTGGATATAACCATTCTTACAGGTCACGTCGTAGTCAATCTTCTTCTTGTCAGGATCGCCAGAGTTGACAACCTTCACACCATTGACCCATGCCTCGTTGAGGCTGGTGGCACGATGGTTGGTCAGCAGGTTCAGGTCTTCCACCGTAATCTTGTGGTTAGACAGATAAGCTGGCAAGAAGTGGATCATTGGGGCTTCGGTGACATCCTTCAGGATACGGATGGCATGTCCACCACGCTTACTGGCCCAGTAAGCATTGTCAGGCATCTCCTCGGGTTGCATCACATACACCGAGTCGTAAGCAGATGCAGAGGTTGTGCGGCGCATGGTGCGTCCCCACTCTGGAGTAGCTGCATCACCCTCAGCAGTCTCATTAGACATCAGCTCCAACAGATAAGCGTTGTCGATCATTGAGTTTCTCAACAATAGCTTTTTCTGAGGCAACGTGAGGTCCTCATACTTACTAACACCCCATTTGTTACCACCATTGAACCAGGCATCATAAGCACTGTCAGCAGCAACAAACAACGTTCTCGAACCTGTGTGGCTGAGCACTTCCTTCTCGCCCAGGTCATCAATAAGACGCAGCGTGTACTTGTAATTACCCTCGTCTTGCAACCGCTCATAGATAGAGTTTCCCAACCAAGAAGGCTGTCCGGTGAGAATCAAGTCGTCATCTTTACACGACTGCATCACCGATGCTCCTATCAGCAGTGCACAGGCAGTCAAAGCTACGCTTCGTCCATGCTCTAAGATAGTGTTACACTTCATAGTTTTTTATAAATTGTTATTTTAAGTTATTATTGTTTACTACAATTATATTATTTGCTATATGTTGTCGCCTTTTACAGCGTGTTGTTTCTGATTTTGGGTAACAGCCACCTTGCGGCCGTTGTGGGTTTACTTTTGTTTCGTTTGTCACGAGTTGTACGATTGTTTTGGGTCATTTTGGTTTTGGTTTTTTTGGTTATTAATAAAAACGAAGGAGTCGGAGAGGGCTTTCAGCCCCCCCCGATTCCTTATTTAGGGTATCGGAATTTTCGTTTGACGAATCATTCTTACTTTTGAATCTTTCTTACAACGACAGCGCCGTTGTCCATAGTTGTTTTACGGATGACGAGGCCCTTTCTTGCGGCGCTGACCTGACGTCCGTCGAGTGTGAAGTATTGAACCTTTGCAGGCTTACCAATCAAATTAACAGTCTCTACGCCAGTGTTATCGGTACCGTAGAAGTACAGTTTGAAGTTGTCCATGATGACCCAGTCAGTACCATTGTTCTTCTCGTGCTTGATACCGATACGGAGTGTATCGCCCTCGAACTTGAACTTGATCTGGTTCAGATAGCGTCCTTCCTTGAACATTGCTGCAGAAGATACCATGTCGCCAGGACCACTCTCACCCTCTTCAGCATTGAAACCGTCTGCGTGCTTCATCAACTCTACTACAGCCAGAGTGTCTTTGCCAGCTACAGCATAGAGGAATGCAGGAGAAGCTTCGTTGACGCGCTCGAATGCGTTCATCTGCAAGCAATAGTTACCAGCGGGGAATACAACCTCACCAACAGAGGTGATATCCTGATACATATCGAATGTCGTATTATAGAACTCGAGAGCGAGAGCACTTTTCTGAGTGTCATCGTTACCGAATTTGTAGCCAGAGGTATTCTGCCAACCATCGATAGCGTTAACAAGTACACCATCCTTATATTTAGAGAATTCAGGTGTCTGGATGAATGCGGTAAGATCCTTACCATCAGCAGAAGTCTGTGCATAGTCAGCAGGCAACTGAACCTTCAGTCTCATCACGCGGAGCTCCAGTTTCTTAGCCTCAATATCCTCAGCATCATAAGCGCAAGCATTCAGGTTCTCAAGGATAGTAGCACCCAACTGAAGGGCCTCTTGTGAGTCAATACCAATAGCGAACTGCATGTAGTCCTCGATAAATTCAGCAAATTTCTCACAAACAGCCTTATTGTCAATCACCTCATTGATAGCCTTCTCAAGAGTACCAAGAGCATTGAACATGGCAGTACCATCCTCGCCGGCGGCAGCCTCTCTTGCGGTTGCAAGTGCAGTAGTGAAGTGCTCCTTTGCAGTCTTGGTAGTTACCGTTGACTCGTACTTCTCAGCCAATGTAATCTTATCATTCAGAACTGGCTTTACTGTCTCAGCAGCAAAACCCAAGAAGGTCAGCTTGAAGTTATCGAAGATAGGCCAGAACTTAGCCTCAGGAGTACCCTTCACACCAAGACGGGTAACAGCAGATGCATCTTCAACCAGACAAATTGTGTACTGTGAATAGCCACCATCTTTGAAAGCGGCAGATGCAGCAGTCATGTTATTGGGGAAGCAGTTCTCTTCGTTCTGCTTGATATACTCAGCACCTTTAACACCTGTACCCCCAGTCTCATCATACTTATAGAAGCTCTCGGGTTTTGGATATGACAACCAGTTAACAAAATTGGTCTTCGAGTCATTCATGTAAACATAGATGGGTACAATTTCAGGAGCTTCACTAGCCTTTGAAATAGCATCATCTCCATCCAGATAACGAACGAAGCCGTTTACCTCCAACTTATACAAACCTACAGGCAGGTTGCTTACCTCCTGGTAAACATCGAAGTTGGTGCTGTGCCATGCCTCGTAACATCCCTGATCGTAACGAACGTTACCACCGCCCTTAGAAACAACAGTCCAACCATCTGCATTACCATCAAAATCGGGGTTGGTCAGGAACTTGGTTACATCAGTACCAGGCTTCAAGCCTTCCTTCACCTCTTTTAATACAGCTTCAACCAGTGAGTCAATTGTAGCGATGATATCCTCGATTTCCTTATTAGACAGGTCGTAGTCATTTTCCTTAGCCTTGGCATTCAGATAATCTATAACACCCATTGGGATAAGAGACGCACCTTCTTCATCCAAGCCAGAAGCCAGGTAGTCACCAAGATTCCAAGCTGCATCGTAAAGTTCATATTCTACGGTAGCAGCATAAGCAGCATCATACTTGGTCTGCAGGTCTGTCCACAACTGGGTGTTCTTAGCGATAGTATCATTAGCATCAGCAACAGCCTTTACAGCGGCGCTGAAAGAAGCTTTATCAGTAGCGGTCAGCGTGTAAGCAGCGTCGTAAGCATCGATATACTGCTTAGAAACATTAGCCGTAGAATACTCGGTCTTCGCAGGCATACCCTTTGTCAAGGCCATCTGATAAGCCTCAGGAGCAGTACCGAAATAAGACAGTGTGAAATTGTCAAAGAGTGTCCAGTTACCACCAGGGTTGCTGTCATTCTTCTTCAGACCGAAAGTCAGCTCACCATTATCAACAGCTACATAAGCGGTCTGCTTGTAGTTGTTAGGATCCAAACTGAAGACATAAGCAGCGGCCTTCATGTTATTAGGAATATAGCCATCCTCGCTTGCAGCCTCCTCGCCGGCAGAGTTTTTCCAACTACCATTCTTCTTAAGCTCATCCAGGTCACCAGTCTGAGCGAGATCCCAAGCATTAAGCAGAGCAGTATTCAGACTATCCGCACCACTCTTTGCATAAACCTTGGCGGCAATAGGAGTCTTCTTCTGCCATTCCTCGTAAGATACATTAGAGAAGCCAAGACGATAGAAAGCCTGTACGCTTACACCATACACACCATTAGGCATATCCTTCAAGGTCTGGTAGAAATCATAGTTCTTCTCATAAAACTCTGCAGCACCTTCGCCGAAAGCGGGATCATTACCATTCCAACCAGTCTTTGAATTAGCGAAACCAGGATTAACGATAGAAGCGGTCATGTCGGCAGGATTATCCAAAGTAGCCTCACCTGCCTGCTTTGCCTTGATCTTATTCTGAATGCCCTCGATAGCAGCATTCATCTCCTCGACGGTAGAAGCCTCGTTCTCGTAGATGGTTGTCTCAGCAGACATTTCAATACCAAGTTCTTTTGCAGAATTGATATAAGACATCAGTTCCTCTGCCTTGTCATAGAGTACCATTTCAGCAGCAACAACCTCATAGTCGGCAGCGCTGACAAGAGCCCAGTCGATGTGGCTGGTCTTATCTTCTGTCAATTCTACAGACACGGGGAAACGCTTGTTGTCGTCTGTGAACTCAGAATAAGCGTTGTAGTAATTCTGTTCAATGCTGTCATTACGACCCATGTACTTAGGAGTCAAATCCTCAGCTTCAAGAGGAGTCGTGGTCTGAATACGGAAGATATTACCTGACTGAGGAATGATTGTCCACTGAGGACGTCCCCAGCCTGAACCCTGGTCGGTGTAGACAGCATCGGCTCCACCTTCACCACATGCCATCTTCCAATATGACTTCTTGTCCTTAGAGATATAGACGTAGTCATTCAGGAAGTACGTTCCAGCTCCCTCGGCAGTCTCACTAAAATACACCTTCAGTGCAGAAGCAACAGGACCAACACAACCACGTGTACCCCAAGTGTTACCCTGAGTAAAGAACAGTTTAGCAGATGTGTTGTAGAGATAATAGGGTGCCTCTTCAGTACCCACAGTCCAAGCAGTAGTAGCTGGCTCCGGCTTCTGGCGAACGCCGTTCACCAGTTCCGCATTTGCAGTAGTCCACGCCATCACTAGCATAGAGCCTACTACGAATAGTTTTTTAAGATTCATCATAAGTTTTAGTTTTAATTAAATAAAAAATATATTTTTTAGTCAGTAAAATGTAGGTTTCTAATACATTAATATCACCTTTCTCGCGTACATTATTTATTATATAAGCATAGATGGCAATACCTGCCGAGGCGAAAATCGGTGCAAATATAAGCAAAAAATTAATAACTCGTATCAAAAATTCGTGTTTTTTTTGATTAAAGTCAGAAAAAGGTGTTATTTAACACTTCTGTTTCATAAAATGAATCAAATAGAAAAATGAAAAGCAACATGAGACAAAAACAAGTACTCTTTGAGAGAAACGTCGTATCTCGACAAGAGAGACGTCGTTTCTCTGCAAGAGAAAGGTCGTCTCTTAACCAGAGCAAAATATTTTCCTAACTAGAGAAAAATATTTTGCTAACTAGGGCGTAAAAAAAGACCCCGTCAACATGGGTTGACGAGGTCCTTGATGTTATATCGAATTTCCGATTAGAAATCCATGTGATCCAGAGCATCGCTGAAGTCCTTTGGCTCCTTGTTCTCAGCGGGGTCGCGATAAGCCTCACCCTCCTTCTGCTCAGGACGGGGACGGCGCATTCCCGATTCTGACGAATCGCCTACCCGTTGCCTTTCACCACGCTCAGGACGAGGACGACGCTCACCACGGTCGCGACGATCGCCGCGCTCAGGGCGCTCACGACGCTCACCACGGGCAGGACGCTCTACATAGTCAGCGGGCTTCTCAACCAATACGCGGTGTGAGAGCTTGTACTTACCAGTCTTAGGATCAATCTCAAGGAGCTTCACCTGGATGTGGTCACCCTCCTTGATACCAGCTTCCTCAACAGTCTCGAGGCGCTTCCAGTCGATCTCAGAGATATGTAGCAGACCATCCTTACCAGGCATGATCTCTACGAAGCAGCCATAAGGCATGATGCTGCGAACAACACCGTCATAGACCTCGCCTACCTCGGGGATAGCCACGATAGCCTTGATCTTAGCCAGAGCTGCGTCGATGCTCTCCTTATCGGGACCAGATACCTGCACCTTACCAACACCGTCGGCTTCGTCGATAGTGATAGTAGTCTTGGTATCCTCCTGCATCTGCTGAATGATCTTACCGCCAGGGCCGATAACAGCACCGATGAACTCCTTAGGAATCTCGATCTGAACGATGCGGGGAACCTGAGGCTTGAAGTCGGCACGAGGCTCAGCAATAGTATCGGTGAGGCAGTTCAGGATGTGCTCACGACCAGCCTTAGCCTGCATCAGAGCCTTCTCCAAGATGTCGAAGCTCAGACCGTCGCACTTGATATCCATCTGGGTAGCTGTCAGACCATCCTTAGTACCGGTGGTCTTGAAGTCCATATCACCCAGGTGGTCCTCGTCGCCGAGGATATCGCTCAATACTGCATACTTATCTTCTCCAGGATTCTTGATCAGACCCATGGCGATACCTGAAACAGGCTTCTTCATGGGAACGCCAGCGTCCATCAGGGCGAGGGTACCAGCACAAACAGTAGCCATTGATGAAGAACCGTTAGACTCGAGGATCTGAGAAACCAGACGAACGGTGTAAGGGAAGTCCTCGGGAATCTGACCCTTCAGACCACGCCAAGCCAGGTGTCCGTGACCAATCTCACGACGACCTACGCCGCGCTGAGCCTTAGCTTCACCGGTACAGAATGGGGGGAAGTTATAGTGGAGGAGGAAGCGCATGTAGCTCTTGTCGAGTACATCGTCAACCATCTTCTCGTCAAGTTTGGTACCCAGCGTACAGGTAGAGAGTGACTGTGTCTCACCACGGGTGAAGATAGCACTTCCGTGAGGCATGGGCAGGGGAGATACCTCGCACCAGATGGGGCGGATATCGGTAGTCTTACGACCATCCAGACGGATACCCTCGTCGAGGATACAACGGCGCATAGCGTCGCGCTCCACATCGTGGTAGTAGCGATCCATCATTGCGCTGTACTCGTCGTCGCTGATCTCACCCTTGGCATCCTCAGCCAGTTCTGCGCGCTCAGCGAAGAACTTCTCCTTGAAGTCCTCGAGAATCTTCTCGAAGGCATCAGCACGATCCTGCTTAGGTAGAGCCTGCTTGGTGATATCGTATGCGGGCTGGTACAATTCTTTATTCATACGTGCGCGGAGGTCCTCGTCGTTAACCTCGTGGTTGTACTCGCGCTTCACGTCCTTACCAAGCTCCTTGCTCAGCTCCTTCTGGAGTTCACACATGGGCTTGATAGCATCCATAGCAGCCTTGAGGGCACCCAGCAGATCCTGCTCAGACACCTCTTTCATCTCACCTTCCACCATCATGATGTTATCAGCAGAAGCACCCACCATGATATCCATGTCGGCCTGCTTCATCTGCTCGAAGGTAGGATCGATAACATACTCGCCATTGATACGTGCCACGCGCACCTCAGAGATGGGGCACTCGAAGGGAATATCCGAGCAAGCCAGGGCTGCTGATGCAGCAAAACCTGCCAATGCATCGGGCTGGTCAACGCCATCTGCAGAGAGCAGCATCACGTTAACGAAAACTTCTGCGTGATAATTGCCAGGGAAGAGGGGACGCAACACACGGTCCACCAAACGGCTAGTCAGGATTTCGTTATCAGAGGCTTTGCCTTCACGCTTGGTGAATCCACCAGGGAAACGTCCAGCAGCACTGTACTGCTCACGATAGTCAACCTGCAAAGGCATAAAATCGGTTCCGGGAACTGCATCTTTTGCGGCACAAACAGTGGCCAGAAGTACAGTGTTGTTCATCTTCAGCATGACAGCACCGTCGGTCTGCTTTGCCACTTTCCCGGTTTCAATGGTGATGGTTCTGCCATCAGCCAATTGAAGGGTTTTTGTAATTACGTTCATCTTGTTTAAAACATCTTAAAAAATAAATTCATGCAAAAGTACACATTATTTTATTAATAGACGAACAAAAACTGCATATTTTACTCTTTTTTATGAATTAATTCGTAACTTTGCACTCGACAAACAAAAAAGACAATGAAAAAATTAGCAATAACAGCATTGGCAGCACTGGTTTTTGCTGCTTGTAGCGACCAAAAACCTACCTTTACCGTAGAAGGAACTATCGATGGCATCAAGGACACGACCATCTATCTGTACAACAACGCATTGAGCGGAGCCGTGAAGATCGACTCTGCCAAAATCGGCGAGGACGGCGCCTTCACACTGAAAGGTGAGGCACCTCAGGATCCAGAGCTCTACTGCGTCAATATTGGCAACCAGATTATCTACTTGGGCATCGACTCTACAGAGACGGTGAAGATCCATGCCAAAGCACCCAATATTGCCCGCGACTACGAGGTGGAGGGTTCTGTGAACAGTCAGAAGATCAAGGAGTTGTCCTTGAAGCAGCAGGACCTCAGGGCAAAAGTCATTGCCATTCAGAACAACCTCGACCTCAGCAGGGAGCAGATCACGGTGGCACTGCAGCAGCTGGTAGATCAGTACAAGGCCGAACTGACCAATGACTACATCTACGAGAACCCGGCATCTATCTATGCCTATTTCGCGCTGTTCCAGACACTGGGCGGCTATAACCTGTTCGACCGTTCCAACCAGCAAGACGTACGTGCCTTTGCAGCCGTAGCCACCAGTTGGGACACTTTCCACCCGGAATCAGAACGCACCAAACATCTGCATAACACCACGCTGAAAGGTATGAACGACACCCGCCAGCAGGCTGCCCGTCAGATGCAAGCTGCCGAAGCAGTCAGCAAGGTGGAAACAACAGGACTCATCGAGTTGGAACTGCCTGATGTCAGCGGACATACTCGCACATTGACAGAACTGAACGGCAAAGTTGTACTTTTAGACTTCCACATGTTTGGCATGAAGGAGTCGGCAGCCCGTATCCTCAGTCTGCGCGACCTGTATGCTAAATACCACGCTCAAGGACTGGAGATTTATCAGGTAGGACTCGATGAAAACGAGCATTTCTGGAAGCAGCAGACAGAATCGCTGCCTTGGATCTGCGTCTATGACCCATCGGCACAGTCAGCCCTGCATTACAACGTACAGAACGTGCCTGAGTATTTCCTCATAGACCGCAACAGTCAGCTATACAAACGTTCTTCACAGATGAAGGACGTGGAGGAAGAGATACGCAAACTGCTGGCAAACCCTACCACCTCAGCCAAGTAAGCGATAGTCTCTACTGGCTGGGCGATTGGCGGATACCATACCCCGTATACCGGTTCTGCACAGGTGATGTAGACGGTGACGGACACCTTGATGCGCTTGTAGGTGTCATTAAAAAAACGCGCTTTCATCGGGAGAAAGGGCGACGTATCTTTATATTCAAGCAGGTTGACGGGAAGGTGCGTCCGCTATGGCTTGGTTCCCGGCTCGGGGCTGAGTTGATAGACTTCCGTTTCATCCAAGGAAGCAGATACATCAGGGCTCTCGAGACGGATGGAAAGGGGAATTATGCCGTCATTGACTATGCATGGTCGGACTTCGGACCTGCCTTCAAACAGTTTGTCATCAAGAATACCAATCATAGCAACGCAATAAAACAATTCAATCTATGAAGAAAATAGCTACTATTATCCTTGCCACACTGCTATTAACCGGTTGCGCCACCAAGGAACAGACGGCGCCGATGAGCACGCTCGACGTAGAGAGTCTGCGTGACAGCGTCGACCTTGACATGGATATCTCAGGATTGTCGCTCAGCGACTTGCGTATCCTGGAGAATGTGTTCCTGGCACAGAAGGGCTATCCCTTTGAGGACTCTTACATCCGCAGCATCTATCAGTCAACCACTTGGTATGACTCCCTGATGTGGGCTTTCAGCGAGAACGAGGACTATTATGACATGAACTCCGGCTGGTGGGGAGGCGAACGCAACGAGGAACTGTCGTATCGCGAGGAATACTACCAGAGCATCAAACCGGAAATCATCGCTTACACCGATGAACAGCGTACTTTCGTAGAGCGCGTCAAGCAACGGGAGGAAGAACTCCTCGCGCTGAATTTCAAGTCGGACGACGAGAACGACAAGGTGAACGTCGGCAATATCGTGAATCCGGCGCTGCTGAAAGAGCCCGACTTGCGCCTATGGGACTACCTGGGGCGTCACGGGTTTGCCATCGTGCCTGCCCAGCACCAGCAGCTGTTCCATGTCTATGAACAGAACGACTACCACGAGTTCCCGGCTTTCGTCACTACCGACCTCTACCTGCAACTCTACCACCTCTATTTCGACTGTATGTTGCGCGAGGTGGAACAGGAGAAGCTGATGCCGCTCTTGAAAGAGTTCTGCGAGGAAGGACAGAAGGTGTTTGACAAGAGATTGCAACGTGAGAAGGAAAATGAAGATGCCGTGTATAACACGGATGGAGCTGCAGAATGGATTGTCACGTATTTCAAGGTGGCCAACGCACTCCTGGAGGAGCAGGCGCCAAAGGGCGATGCCGATGCTTTGGCAGAATATGAACGGGTGATGAAGAGCGTGAACGCCACTTCAGAGTTCCTGGACTATACGGACG
>Ga0310696_10002802_pt1 | contig 22500 bp, 12 predicted proteins | sample AusTroGonzalo_MG_4_FD_203885 | JGI IMG/M metagenome (GOLD analysis project Ga0310696, IMG submission 203885) | Bovine rumen microbial communities from tropical cattle in Woodstock, Queensland, Australia - Gonzalo_02 (v2) (version 2) | ecosystem: Host-associated > Mammals > Digestive system >...
AAAGCGGCGCAGAGGCTGCCAGATGGTCATATAGCGGAGGACTTCCATCCCGCCCCGCTCCAGTTCCCGGTAAAAGGAGGGCCGGGTGTCCCGGTTGGACATGTTGGGGAAGATGAGGCGCACCTGTACGCCTTCCGCGATTTTTTGCAGGAGGATGGCGCTGACCTCCCGGCCGGCTTTGTCCCCGGCGAAGCGGAAATACTGGATGTGGATGCTGTGACGGGCCCGGCGGAGGTCCTCCAGCAGCAGTTCCCGCTTGCGCGCCCCGGTGGTGATGATTTCCACGTTGTTGCCACCGGTTACCACATTGCCGGGATTCAGCCGCTGCAGGAGGGCGGCCACGCTGTGGAAGGGCCCTTGAACGGCCTCCACGCCCTCCCGGGGGAAGAGTTCCGCCGCCATTTCCGGCGGCAGTTCCCGGCGGAAACGCTCCCGCACGGCCCCGTGCACTTTTTCCTGTTCCCGGCGATGGTTGACACCCGTACGGGCGGCCACGCACCCCAAAACGAGGAGCACGGCCAACAGGAACAGTATAAAAGCGTAAACGGGCATTATTATTGCAAAAATACAGAGTTTTTGTATATTTGCAAATTGCAAAGAAGCGTTGATGAGACATTACCTGAAAAAACTGGAGGACCAGATCCATCTCCGTCCGGAAAGAATCGCCCTGTGCGACTACAACGGCGACGCGTACACGTACGCGGAGGTTGCCGCCCAAATCGCCCAGTACCACCTCTTCTTCAAGGCCGCCGGCATCAAACCGGGAGACCACATCGCCCTTTGCGCCCGCAGCACCGCCCGCTGGGGCATCGCTTTCTTTGCGGTCAACACTTACGGCGCCGTCATCGTGCCCATCCTGGCCAATTTCACCCCGGACGGCATCGAGCGTCTGGTGAACCACTCGGAATCCATCCTCCTCATCGTGGACCCGGACATCTGGAAACAGATGGACGCCAGGGCGATGCCCAACCTGGGCGCCGCCATCAGCGCCAAGACGGATGCCCTCCTGTGGTCCCGCGGCACCCGCATCAAGAATGCCTGGGGCGCCCGCAAGAAGGATTTCGCCCTGTTCTACCCCGCCGGTTTCCAGCCGGCCATCGTCAGCTATCCCGGCGACAACGGGGACGACCTCGCCATCATCAACTATACCTCCGGCACCTCCGGGGACCCCAAGGGCGTGATGCTCACCTTCAACGCCATGTCGGACATCGTGGAGTACTGCCAGCAGCACATCCTTTCGGAACCGGACGTCCTGGTCTCCATGCTTCCGCTGGCCCACATGTACGGCCTGGCCATGGAGTTCATCTACCCCTGCTGCACCGGCTTCACCATCCATTTCCTGGGCAAGACTCCTTCCCCGTCCCTCCTCCTTCAGTCCCTGCAGGAACTGCAGCCGGCCCTGGTGGTCACGGTGCCCCTCATCATGGAAAAGGTGTACCGGAATCTGGTATCGCCCCTGCTGAACTCCCGCTCGGCCAAGGCCATGCGCACCGTTCCCGGGCTCCGGAATTCCCTGTACAAGTCCGTGGGCAAGAAACTCATGAAGGACTTCGGCGGCCGCGTCCAGCAGATCATCATCGGCGGCGCCCCGCTCAACTGGGACGTGGAAAGCGGTTATAAGAAGATCGGCCTGCCCTATGTGGTGGGCTACGGCATGACGGAAGCCTGTCCGCTGCTGTCCCTGGAGCGTCCGGAGCATTTTGCGCCCGGTTCCTGCGGCAAGCCCATCCACTCCCTCCGCATCGACTCCTCAGACCCGGTCCGCATTCCCGGAGAAATCCAGGCCCAGGGTCCCAACCTTACCATCGGTTACTTTAAGAATCCCGCCGCAGACGCCGCCGCCCATACGGAAGACGGCTGGTTCCGCACCGGGGACCTGGGTATCATGGACGAAGAAGGCAACCTCTTCATCCGCGGCCGCATCAAGGCCCTCATCCTGAGCGCCTCCGGGCAGAACATCTATCCGGAAGAGGTGGAGCAGGTGGTCATGCGCCACGACGCCGTGGAGGAAGTCCTGGTACTGGACAAGGGCGGCAAGGTCACCGCGCTGGTCTATCCCAAGACGGACGCCCTCCCCGTCCAGGACGAGGAACACGTCCAGCAACTGTGCTTAAGCATAAGGGAGCAGGCCAATGCCCTGCTCCCCGTATTCAGTCAGATCAGCCAGGTGGAACTGGTGGAACTGCCCTTTGAGCGTACCGCCAAGGGCAGCATCAAGCGCCACCTCTACCAATAATCATTTCTTGGTCAGCACCACGTAATCCCCGGGCGCAAGAGAGAGCTGGCACGGGCTCTTGACGCTTTCCCCGGTGAAGGCATTGGTGAAGGTCGTGCCCGGAAGATTGAACGTGGGTTCGTAAACTTCCTTGCCAAAGTTGGCCATCACAATCACCTGGTTGCCCTTCAGTTCCCGGGAGAAGGCCACCACCGTCTCAGGGACGGGGACTTCCCACCAGGTAATCGCGCCACCACGCTCACCGGCGGCCAGAGCGGGATTCTCGTGCTTGAGCACAACCAGTTTCTTGAAGAATTCCGTGTAGGCGTTGTCGCTCCAGTCGGTGATGGGATCCTTCTCAAAGAAGGCCAGGCGGCGGTCCAGGCCGATTTCCTGCCCGGTGTAGATGAGGGGCTGGCCCTGCGGTAAAGTGAAGCAGAGCACAGCGCAGGCGTTGGCATAAATGCCCTCGCGCTCGAACTCCGTACCGGCCCAGGAATTCTCGTCGTGATTGGAGGTAAACATCAGGCGGTAAGCCTCGTGGGGGAAGTTGGCCGCATCGCGGGCCACATAGTCCTTCAGGTCGGCCACCGTCTTCTTCCCCTGTGCCAGGTCGTTCAGGAGGTGGTGCAGTTCCCAGGCATAGTTGGCGTCGAAGGTCACCAGCGGGTCGGAAAGGTTCACGCGCTCGGCCTCGGCCAGGAGATAGGCCTCCGGATAGTCCGCGTTGATGCGGGGCAGCACGTCCAGCCAGAAATCCGCGGGCATTTCCCCGGCGGCATCGCAGCGGAAGCCGTCCACGCCCTTTTCCAGCCAGAAACGCATAGCGTCTTCCTGGGCGGCCCAAACCTCCTTGTTCTCATAGTTGAGGGAACGGGTGTCGGTCCAGTCGTACTCCCAGATGGTGTTGCCCAGGGAGTCGCGCTCATAGAAGTCGGCCGGCTGGCCATCCACCCAGATATGGTCCGGGGCAGTCTGGTTGGCCACCCAGTCCAGGATGACCTTGAAACCGGCCTCGTGGGCGGCGGCGAGCAGCTGCTCGAAATCCTCCATGGTCCCGAACTCCGGATTCACTTTCTTGTAATCCGAGATGGCATAGTAGGAGCCCAGGCTTCCCTTGCGCTCCACGGTCCCGATCTCATACATGGGCATCAGCCAGAGAATGTCCACGCCCAGGTCCTTGAGGCGGGGCAGCTGGGCCTCCACGCCCTGGAAAGTGCCTTCCGGCGAGAACTGGCGGATATTCACTTCATACACCACCGAGTTGTAGGTCCATTCGGGGTGATACTGGGGGGCTTTTTTGCAGCAGGCGGCCAGCGTCAGGGCCGCAGCGGCGATGATAAGGGCTTTTTTCATATACTGTTAGCGTTGGAATTCCACAATCAGGGCGCTCTTGGGGCCGATCTTCACCCCGTCCTCAAGCACCGTCTCTTCTCCGGTGAGGATGTCGCGGCCCTTCACCGGGCCTTCCACGAATTCGCGGTAGTGGCCCCAGTCCAGGCTGCGGTCCTCGAAGGTGTTGTTGATATAGACGAACACGGCATCCTCGTCCGTGTAGCGGAAGAAGGCGTAGGTGTTGTCCGTGATGTTCCGGTCGCCTACGTTGGCGCGGGACAGGAAATGCAGGGTCTTGCCCTCCTGCAGGGCCTTGCAGTCCTTCCTCCACTGGAAGAGGGTGCGCGTATAGTCGTGCAGGTCGGCGGCGCTGGCATAGAGTGCCGGCGCAGTGGCGCGGCCCTCTGCGGTGAAGAGGTCGATGTTGTCGCCTTCCCAGCCGCCGGGGAAGTCGATGCGCTTGGCACCGTCGTGGCTCTGGCAGTCCTTCCGCTCCAGGAACATCATCTCGTCGCCGTAGTAGAGCTGCGGGATGCCGCGGAGGGTGGCCAGCAGCGTCAGGGCCAGTTTCATGCGGGACGGATCCTGCCGCAGGATATCACCCGTACGGGCATGGTCGTGGTTGGCGAAGAAGGTCATCATGTGGCTCAGGTCCTTGTACGCAAAGTCCTGGCCCAGGACGGTGTAGATGCGGGTCATGCCCTCGTCCCACCAAACCTGGTCCTCGCACAGCGCCGTGATGATGGCGTGCTCCAGCGGGAAGTCCATGATGGACGGCAGGTTGGAGTTGAAGCCGTTGGGGTTGGGATTGTCCTTCTGCCAGTAGGCCACCTGCGGGATGTTCATATCCCAGCACTCCCCTACGATGTTCAGGTTGGGATACTCCTCCAGCACGGCCTTGCACCACTCCGACATGGGATCCGGCTCATTGTAGGGATAGGTGTCCACACGCAGGCCGTCCAGGCCGGAGTACTCCACCCACCAGATGGCCCACTGCTGGAAATACTTGAGCACAAAGGGATTGTCCAGGTTCATATCCGGCATGCTGGGCACAAACCAGCCGCTCTCCTGCCGGTCGCGGTCGATCTTCGCAGCGTTGGGATCCATATACACGGAGAACAGGGCGTTCATCTGCATGTAGGGTTCGTTCACATGATACCAGTCCTTGAAGGGGGCGTCCTCCATCCACCAGTGCGCGGTGCCGCAGTGGTTGGTGACGATGTCCATGATCACTTTCAGGCCTTTCTCGTGGGCCTTGTCCACAAAGGTCTTGAAGAGGGCGTTGTCGCCGAAGCGGGGGTCGATGTGGTAATAGTCCGCGCAGGCATAGCCGTGGTAGCTCTCATAGGGCTGGTTGTCCAGCAGGAGCGGGGTGTTCCAGATAGCGGTGGCACCCAGGTCCGCCACATAGTCCAGGTGGTTGATGATGCCCTGGAGGTCGCCGCCGTGGCGGGCCACCGGATCCCGGCGGTCCACCGCATCCGGGGTGGCGGGCACCTGCCAGGGATGGCCGGAGCCGTCGATGTATTCCCCGCCCTGCCACTGCTCATCGTTGTCCATGAAGGCCGAGGCAAAGCGGTCCGGCATGATCAGGTAGATCATATCGGCCGTGGTATAGCTCTGGCGCTCCCGGCTGCCTTTCTCGCGCTCCCGCACCTGGTAGGCATACTTGAACTGCTGCTCCCCACGGGTGAAGACCAGATACGACTCCCCGGCGGAGAGCACGTCCAGGTCCACGAATAGGTAGTTGGGGCTGTCGGCCTTGTGGACTTCCTTGACGCGAAGGCCGCCCTCCGCCGACACTTCGAAAGCACTGATATCCGGGCCCTGGACCATCAGCTGCAGCGGCATGGTCATGTCCGTCCACCAGGAAAGGGGTTCGACGCGGGCGATTTCCGCGGCGCTGGCATCCGGTACGGACGCCGGATCAAAACTGTTTCGGGGGCCGCAGGAAAGGAACAGGGCCAGACCGGCGGCAAAGGCAAGGTATCTCTTCATAATCAATGATTAAAGGCATCCATAATGGCCAGCGGACGGCCGTCCGCGGCAAAGGCACCCTGGTCGTAGGCATTCCAGCCCAGGGAATTGTACACGGCCGGTTTCCAGTAGCCGTACACTTCCGGCTCCCAGTAAAAGACACCGGCGCAGCCCTCCAGGTCCCTGAGGGCATCCACGAAGTCCTTCAGCACGGAAGCGGCATCGGTACGCGCCGCTTTCACGCCCACCTCGGAGACGATGACGGGGAGGTGGAAGCGGCTGTTGAGGGCCTTGATCTGGGCGACGGCCTTCTGGTTGTACTCCCCGGCCGTGTATTTGCTTTCCGCCTGGGGATAGTGCGACAGGGCGATGGCGTCGAACGTGGCACCTGCCGCCTGAACCTTCTGGAACCACCAGGCATTGTCCTCGTAGGCATTGTTCAGGTGCGGCATGACGAGGGCCTTGGGGAACAGGGCCTTGACGGCGCTGTATCCGGCCATATAGAGGCGGGCGAAGTGGGTGTAGCCGTCGGCGATGTCGCCCTTGCTGTCCCACAGCTGCCCCGCAGGCCAGAGCATCCCGTTGCGGGTCTCGTTGCCCACCTGGACCCAGGCGGGGGCCACACCGGCGTCATACAGGGCCGTGAGCACCTCCGTGGTATGGGCGGCGACGTGCGCGCAGAGTTTGTTCAAATCCCCCTGATCGGCCTTCCAGTCCGCCGGGATGGTCTGGCGGGAAGGATCGGCGAAGAAATCGCTATAGTGGAAATCCACCATCACAGGCAGGCCGGCCTGGTTGGCACGGACCGCCAGGGCCACCATGTCCTCCTTGCCGCTCCAGCCGCCGGTGGGATTCACCCACACGCGGAGGCGGATGGCATCCACGCCACAGTCTTTGAGCACGGTGAAAAGGTCCGCGGCGGTACCGTCCTTCTTCTTGAAGGTCTTGCCGTCGTGCTCCATCTCCGAGAGCCAGCTCACGTCCGCTCCGCGCGCGAAAGCAGGGACCGCGGGTGACTCCGGAGCGGGCGACGGATCCGGCTGCGGCTCCTCCCCCGACGGCGTTTTCTGGCAGGCCGTCAGGCACAGGAACCCAAGCAGGAGCGACAGGCAGCGTTTCATCTCCTTACAGTTCAAAGACGACGGAGGAATTGGCGCCCAGCACCAGGTCCTGGCCCAGCGTGGAAACCGCGCCCAGGACGGCGATGGGTTTGGCCATGGAATCGGAGACGGTAACCCGCTTCTCGCTGGTGGCGAAGTTGTGGACCACCAGGAGTTTCTGGGCTCCGGAAGACATGTACCAGGAGGCGATGGAAGAGCCGCTCAGGCTGGCGGGGGTCATGGTCCCTTCGGCAAGGGCGGGATAGGTGTTGCGGAGGCGGCTCCAGGTCTGATACACCGTCCAGATGGAACTGGCGTCGGCCTTTTGGGCCTCCACGGAAATCTCCGCCTTCAGCATGGCATTGTCCACTTTATTGTTCACGCCCGCCTTGGCGCATTCCTTCCCGGCCTTGTCCCAAAGGATGGGCGTCCGCACGTATTCGTCGCCGCTGTCCTTGGCGCCATAGTAACCCAGTTCCTCACCCTGGTAGATGAAAGGCTTGCCGGGGATGCTCAGGAGCACGGCCGCCGCCTGCTTCATCTTGGGCATGGACTTGCCGATCTCCGTGGAGAAACGGTTCTGGTCATGGTTGCTGAGGAAGAAGGAAGTGATGGCGTCGGCGCGCTGGGCGCTGTGATCCGACACATAACCCGCCACGGCGGAAGCGAAGCCGGAGGCGTTTCCGCCCTTGAGGGCATCGCGGAGCTTGTAGCCGAAGTCGAACTCAAAGCAGGAGGTAAGCGACTTATAGTAAAGCTTTTCCGTGTCGTGACCGTCCCATTCCTCCGCCACCATGAAGATGTTGCCGGAATGGCCCGCAGCCTTGTAGGTGGCGTTGCAGTGCTCATACCACTTGGCCAGCAGGGTGCGGTCGGCGGTGTGGTTGTAGGAATTGATGCCGCCGCAGATGTGCTTGACGGCGTCCAGGCGCAGGCCGTCCACGCCCATGTTGATCCATTTGTCGGCCGAAGCCGCCAGGTCCTGGAAACAGGCGTTGTTTTCCGCGGTGGACACATCGCCGTAGTTCAGGTCCGGCATCCAGTCGCTGAAGCAGCCCATATAGTAGAGCGTCTCCGTGGAAACGTTGGTGAGTTCGATCTTGTAGCGGCCGCTGCCGGTGAACCACATGTCGGCACCGTCGCCCACCAGGTCGATTTCCTTGCCCTCGGTGATGGTGCCGCCGCTCTTGGCGCCGAACTTGGAACCGGCATCCCAGTTGTTGTACTTGCGCACCAGGAAGCCCCACTTGCCGTTGATGTCCATCACCAGATAGAAGGTGCCGTCGCCCTTGTCCACGAACTTGACCACCTTTCCTTCCCCGCCGTCCTGCCAGGTCCAGAGGTTCCAGGTGGCGTTGCCGTTGGTCACATTATCGCTGGTCTTGGTGATCTTCAGCTTGGGCGACCCGCTGGTCACCTGCTTCCATTCCCCGGACTGGTAGGTGGTGCCCTTCAGCATGGGGAAGTTCTTGTAGTCCACGGAAGGGTTGCTGCTGAAGAAGTAGTAGTCCCGGTACTTGCTGGAGGGATCCGCCAGCGCTTCCTGGAACCAGGCGTTATTCTTGCCGCTATGGTTCAGCACATAGTCCATGTAGATGGCGATGCCCTTGGCGTGGGCGGCCGCCAGGAGCTCCTGGAAGTCCGCTTCGGCCTTGGCCGCTGTCTTCTGTCCCACGGCGTAGAGCGGATTCAGGGCATAGTAATCGTTCACGTCGTAGGCGTGGTAGGAGCTGGTAGGATGGGCCGGGGACAGCCACAGGGCCGTCACGCCCAGCTCGTCCAGGTAGTCCAGCTTGTTCTGGATGCCCTTGAAGTCCCCCACTCCGTCGCCGTCGCTGTCCGAGAAGGAATAGATCAGGAGCTGATAGGCCGTGGAGGAGCGCTTGTTCCCGTCGAAGGCGGCGGGCTGGGGCACCAGGGTCTCCTGACCGGAGCCGGCCTGGGTCACCTGCACGGAAGCCGTTTGCTCCTTGCTCTTGTTGGAGGCAATGATCAGGATGTTGGCCGAACGGGTGATATTCTCCTCATTCTCCGACACGGTAACGGAAATGGAGCCGTCGCCGGTGCCGGAAGTGGCGCTCAGGTGGATCCAGTCGCCCGCCGGGGTGGCGGTCCAGGAACCGTTGGTGCTCACCGACACAAACTTGGTGGAAGCGTCGGAGGCCTTGAAATCCAACTGCGTCGTCGAGAGGGATAACGTCAGGGCACTATCCGTTTGTCCGGGATTGCACGCCGCAACCAGAAGGGCGAGCGGGAGCAGCAAGTGAAGGATCTTTTTCATAGGTCTGTATAATTGGCAGACGGGCGTCCGGTCAGGGGCGCCCGCCTGAAAAAGGTTTTTACTGAACCAGGATGGTTTCGGCAACGGAATCGTAGATGACGTCGTAGGCATTCTCGGCTTCCACGGTGATGTTGTCACCACCAGGAACCGCCTCGATGGGAGCGCCCATTTCCGCGAAGGCGCCGCCACGGTTCACATCCCAGGAAGAGCCCTGACGGACCTTCCAGGGACCGGGGATCTTCTGGCCGTAGGCCGCCCACTTGCCATCGCCGAGGGGAACCATGAACACGTCCGGATTGCTGCCCCAGCCGGTGAACTCACCGACGATACCCCAATAGAGGTTGCTGAGGGTAAGGGTGCCGGCGGCAGGGTCGTACACCACGGAGTAGTTACCGGCAGCCTTGATGTTGTTGCCACCGGCAACAGCCTCGAAGGCGACATTGGCCTCGGCGAAGTCGCCGCCGAAGTTCTCGTCCCAGCCGGCGTACTTGCGGATCTTGATCTCATCGCCCTCCGCGAGGGTGACAGGGATGCTGTACCATTTGCCGTCGGAGGCGAGCATCATCGGGACATCGTTGTTCCAGCTGAAGCCGGGGATGGCGGCGATGGAACCGACCACACCCCAAACCAGGGTACCGATGGTCTCGTTGTTGGCGTTGTACACCACCTTGAACTTGCCGGTGACGTTGATGTTGCTGCCACCGGGAACGGCCTTCACGAAGGCGCCTTCGGCGGAGGGCGTGTCACCGCCGCGGTTCTCGGCCCAGTCGTGGTTGAAACGGACCTTCCAGTCGGTGGTCGTCTCGATTTCAGGGCTCACCCAGATGCCGGGCATGAGTTCGGTCATGAAGATATCGTTGCTCCAGTCGCCGTTCACACCGATCAGGGACCAGGTGTTGGACGGAAGGGCGGCATCCACGACCATGGTTTCGGCAGCCGGATCGTAGGTGACGATGTATTCGCCTTCCGGTACGTTGATGTTGGGACCGCCATTGGTCACTTCAAAGGCCACGCCCAGTTCGGCGAAGGTACCACCGCGGTTGTCATCCCAGCCGTGGTTCTTGCGGATCTTGAACTCGCCGCTGATCTGGGTAGCGGGGCTCACCCACTTGCCATCGGCCTCGGCCATGTCGATATCCGTCGCCCAGTCGCCGTTGACACCGATCAGGGACCATACGGTGAACTCGTTGAAGACGGTGATCATCGGAGCATTGGCGTCGGTGAGGTCGAGGGTGACCATGTAGAAGCCTGCAGGGACGGCGATGTTGGCACCGCCGGCTTCCGCCGCGAACGGGGTGTTGAAGGAGGCCATCACGCCACCATAGTTCTCATCCCAGGCGGCATCCTTGCGCCACTTGAAGTCGGTGTCGGCTTCGGCCGTGATGAAGGCCGTCCAGACGCCGTTGCTCTCGGAGGCCAGGATATCGTTCTCCCAGTCGCCGTTGAGGCCGATGATGTTCCAGCCGGAAACAGGCTGCGGCTCGGGACCGGGACCGGGATCTTCCCCGCCGATCTTGGTGGAGATCTTCAGACCGGAAGTCTCGATGACGGTAGCCGTACCGGCATCCGGGTTCACGAAGAGGTCGAAGACACCGGCAGCGCCCACCTTGATGTTCGGGCCGTCCTGGGTCACAGCGAATTCGCTGCCCAGTCCGCCGAAGTCACCGCCCAGGTTCACGGTCCAGGCCTTGTCCTGACGGAACTTGAACTCGTCGGCTGCATCCAGGGCCACGGCGAAGGCGGCGTGGTTGGCACCGTCGCTGACCATGGCGATATCGCCATCCCAGTTGATCCCGGCCAGGGACAGGGCACCGATCACGGACCAGTTGCTGGCCTCCGTATAGTCCGGATAAGGATCGAAGGCGGCGGCCACCCATGCCGTACCGGCATCCGGGTTCACGAACAGGTCATAGACACCGTCGGCACCCACCTTGATGTTCGGGCCATCCTGGGTCACTTCGAACTCGGAATCGAGGGAACCGAAGGTACCGCCCATGTTCACGGCCCAGGCCTGGTCCTTGCGGAACTTGACCTCGTCATTGGCCTTCAGGGTCACGTGGGCAGCCACGTGGTTGCCGTTGCCGTCGGTCCACATCTTCAGGTCGCCGTCCCAGCTGATGCCATAGGCTTCCATGGCACCGATGAGGGACCACTCACTGACTTCGGTGTAATCCTCATACGGGCAGCCGGCCACCTCGGATTCCTCCGGAAGGGTCCAGTTGAAGCTGTACTGCTCCTTGGAATCCACATAGCCGTTGGTAATGCCGCGGGAAGGATCCTGGATGGATCCGCGGACCACCATCACCAGGGCCACCTGGTCCAGGGCCTTGTAGCCACGGGCCTTCAGGGTGTTGGTGAGGTTCTTGCCGGTAAGGGTGAGGGTATTGCCTTCATTCTTGGTGGTAAGGGTGACGTTGGCGTCCTGACCGCCTACGGAAACGAGGGCAAGCGTATGGAAGGTCTTCATCTCCTGGTTGAACTCCATGTTGAAGACCGCAGGGGTATAGAGGACGGCCACGTTGTCACCCACGGTCACTTCCTTGAGAACCGGAGCCGTGGCCTTGGTGGCGTCAAAGACCGCCTTTTCTTCCTTCACGCAGGAAAGGGCCAGGAGGGCCAGGGTTCCTGCAGCTATGATTGACAGAAATTTCTTCATGGTCGCTTACTGTTTTTTGTATCCGTCGTTCTGCTCCAGGTTGGGGTTCACCATCATATCGGAGACAGGGATGGGATAGAGGTTCTTGTAGTCTTCAACGGCCTGGCCATCGTGGACGCCGCCCTTCCACTGCCAGATGTAGTCGGCGGTGGTGAAGCGGTTGTAGCGGACCAGGTCCTGACGACGCCAGAGTTCCAGGTAGAGTTCGCGGGCGCGCTCGTCCAGGAGCTTGTCCACGGTGAGGCCGCTCTCATCGGCCAGCCCGGCGCGGGCGCGCACCTGGTTCAGGTAACGCAGGCCTTCGGCGGCGGAGATGACGGAGGAACCGTTCATACCGCACTCGGCGGCCATCAGGAGCACGTCGGCATAGCGGAACATCGGGAAGTCGGTGTCGGGGTGACCGGCGGCGACGCCAGCCTTGCCGGCGGAGGTGATATTCTTATACTTCTGGAAGCCGATGCCGTTGGTGAACGTACCCAGGTCGGTCACGTCCTCGGTCTGACCGTCGGTCCAGAAGATGGCGCGCTGGTCCTTGGCGGTGTCGAACTTGTGGTAGAATTCAGGGGTCATGCGGCAGCCTTCCCAACCGGAGGAGATGCCCAGGTCCTCAGCTTTCATGGAACCGCCGGTGAAGGCGAAGATGAGGTAGCAGGTCACACCCCAGGATTCGGTGTCGTTGCCGTTCTGCTCCACGGCGAAGATGATTTCGTCCGTGCGCTGGTCGTTGTCGGCCAGGAAGAGTTCCTGATAGGGGCTGTAGATGCCGCCGGCGGACTGGGTGTGGAGGCTGTAGCCATCGTCCATGATGTCCTTCAGGACGCTGGCGCACTTGTCCCACTGCTCGGTGCCGGTGTACACCTTCGCGTTCAGGTAGAGCTTGGCCAAGACCATCTTGGCAGCGGTCTTGTTGATGCGGCCATACTGGGTGGCGGCGCGGTCGGCCAGGGCGCTGTTGTCGATGATGTCGGTCAGTTCCTTTTCCAGCCAGGCGTAAAGGTCGGCGCGGGTGATGCGCACAGGGATCTGCCCCACCACGGAGGTCTCATCGGCGAAAGGCACGTTGCCGAAGTTGTCGATGGCGTGGTAGTAGCTCAGGGCGCGGAGGGCGCGGGCCTCGGCAATCCATTCGGCCTTGTTGGGAAGGTCGATGGTGGCGTTGTTGGCCTGACGGATGAACTCGTTGCACTGGGCGATCTGGAAGAACATACGGGAGTAGATGGAGTAGATCAGACCCGTGGAAGCGTCCCAGTTCATCTTGCAGACATCCGGAACACCTTCGTCGTTCCAGCCGCAGACATACACGTCGGTGGAGAGCTCGCAGAGGTGGAACATACCACGGACATACTGGCTCATACCGCCGTCCAGACCGGAAATGGAAGGATCGCCGTTGGGACCCAGGTAACCGGAAGTGGCGTAGCCCGTATAGATACCGGCCAGGAAGGCGTCGTAATCAGCGGCGGTGGTGAAAGCCTTGTCGGCCGTATTCTTGTTGGGGTCGATCGGGGTCACGTTCAAGTCTTTGACGCAAGCAGTGAGCGCACCGGCCAGGACAAGGGAAGCAAGGATATATTTGATGGATTTCATATGCGTATCCTCCTTGTTTTAAAAGTTGAGTTTGAGACCAAGCACGAAGGTGCGCGGGCGCGGGTACACCGTGCCGTCGATACCACCGTAAACTTCAGGGTCGATGCCCGAGTACTTGGTGATGGTGCAGATGTTCTGGACGGTACCGAAGATGTTCAGGGTAGCGGGACGGTTGTCCACCAGCTCGAAGAGCTTGGGGAAGGTGTAGCCCACTGTGAAGTTGTCCAGTTTGATGAAGGAGCCGTCCTCGATGTAGTAGTCGGAGATGTACATGGCATCGTCGAAGTCGGAATAGAGGGCGGAGGTGTTGCGGTTGGAAATGAAGTTATTCACCCACAGGTCCTTGTACATTTCGTTGTTGGATGCAACGTTGTTGTACACGTAGTTGCCCAGGGAGGCGTGGCCGCTCAGGGCCGCCGTCCAGTTCTTGTAGGAGAAGTTGGTGTTGAAACCGAAGGTGAAGTCGGCCCAGGGCTTGTGGTAGAAGTGGCGGTCGCTCTCGTTGATGACGCCGTCGTTGTTCTGGTCCACGTACTGGCCGAAGATGGGCTTGCCGTTCTGGTCATAGACCTGCTGGTACACGTAGAAGGCGCTCATCGGGTGACCGATGTCATGCTTCTGGATCCAGTTGTCGGTACCGCCGGAGATGCCGCCGGTGCGGACACCTTCCTTGTTCTCGGAGGAAGCGTTCAGCTTGGTGATCTCGTTGTGGTTGTAGGCCACGTTGAAGCCGGCCGTCCAGCTCATGTCACGGGTCTCGATCAGAATCCCGTTCAAATCCAGTTCGATACCCTTGTTGGTGAGGGAAGCGATATTGGTGTTCAGGTAGTTGGTGAGGTTGGACAGAGCCGCCACCTGCACATAGGAGAGCAGGTCCTTGGTGTCGCGCTGATAGGCGTCGATGCTGGCGGTGAGGCGGTCGTTCCAGAAGCCGAAGTCAATACCTACGTTATAGGTGGTGGTGGTTTCCCACTTCAGGTCGGCGTTGTAACCGAGGGCCGTGATGGGGACGATGGTCTTACCGTCAATCTGATAGTAGGAGCCCAGCTGGTTGGTGTAGAAGGTGGCGAAGGTATCATAGTAGCCGCCCACGTCCTGCTGGCCGGTCTGGCCCCAGGAAGCGCGGAGCTTCAGGGTGGAGAGCTTGTCCACATTCTTCATGAAGCTTTCGTTCTTGATGTTCCAGCCCAGTGCCACGGAAGGGAACAGACCCCACTTGTTGTTCTGGAAGCGGGAGGTACCGTCCCGGCGGAGGGTGGCGGTGACCAGGTAACGGTCGCCGAAGCTGTAGTTGGCGCGGCCGAAGAAGGAGATCAGGAAATACTCGCCCTTATAGACGGATTCGCTCACAAGGTGGCTGGGATCGCTGAGCCAGACGGACTTGGAGTCGCTGTCGTTGTAGAAGCGCTGCCAGGAATAACCGGCCATGACGTCCACGTTGTGCTGACCGAAGGTCTTGTTGTAGTCGGCATAGAGTTCCAGGGTGGTGTTCATACGGCCATAGTGGTAGTCCGTATGGGAGCCGCTGGCCTTGAAGGCGCCACTGGCATCGATATACTGATGCGAGGTGTTGTGATAGGAGGCCTCGGAGTTCTGGGCAAGTTCGGTGATGCCGGAGCTCTTGGCCCAGTCGATACCCAGGTTCAGGTTCACGCGGAGGTCTTCGAATCCGTGGATCTTATAGTCGAACTGGGTGTTGCCGATGAAGCGGTTGGCGGTGGCGTAGTCCGTCTTGTCATTGAGCTGGGCGACGGGGTTGAGGGTGGCCATGCCGTTGGGGTTGCCGTCGGAGCCTCTCCAGATGCGGTAGCCGTTCAGGCCGCCTTCCGCATCGGTGGCGTAGATGGGCTGGGTGGGGTCATAGCGCAGGGCACCGCCGATGGCGCCCTGGTCCGCATACCAGTTCTTGGCATAGGTGTACTTGCCGTTGAGGAACACAGTCAGGTGCTTGTCAAAGAAGGTGGGCGACAGGTTCAGGCTGGCGGTACCGCGGTTCATCTTGGAGCCCACGAGGGTACCGTTCTGGGTGGTGAAACCGCCGGACACACGGTACGGGAGGGTGACGCTGCCCATGTTGACGTTGCCGTTGAGGCTCATGTTGGCGTCCACGGTGGGAGCCATGCGGTAGATCTGCTTCTGCCAGTCGGTGTTCTCCTTACCCAAAGCGGCAAGGGCGGCGGCGGCCGTCTTGCCATTGGCCACGCGCTCGGCGATGAGTTCACGCAGCTGGTCGCCGGTGAGCACATCCTGATACTTGGCGATGGTGTTCAGGGAAGAAGTGACGTCGATGGCGATGGCGGGAACGGCGCTGGCCGCACCCTTGGCGCCCTTCTTGGTGGTGATCACAATAACACCGTTGGAAGCACGGGAGCCATAGATGGCGGTGGCGGAGGCGTCCTTCAGCACGGTGAAGCTCTCGATGTCTTCCGGGTTGATGGAGGAGAGCGGATCGCTCATACCGGAGATGCCGTCGTTGGACACGGGCAGGCCGTCGATGATGTACAGCGGGTCGTTGGAGGCGTTCAGGGACGCACCGCCACGGATACGGACGGTTGCGCCGGCGCCCGGCATACCGGAACCGGAGGTGACCACGACACCCGCGCTCTTACCGCGAAGCAGGTCGGCGGGCGTGGTGATGACACCCTTGTTGATTTCGTCGGCCTTCACCGTGGAAATGGAGCCGGTCATATCGCTCTTTTTCACGGTACCGTAACCGATCACCACGACCTCGTCCAGGAAGTGGGTGTCCTCATCCAGGTGGACGATGGCGGGAACGGCGTTGGCCGGGAAGGTTTGGGTCGCATAGCCGATGCAGGAGATTTCCACTATTGCACTGGCTTTGGAAACGGTGAGGAGGAAGTCGCCATCCAGACCGGTGGAAACGCCGTTGGTCGTTCCCTGCTCGATCACCGAGGCTCCGATCACGGGGCCGATGGCGTCCACTACCACACCTTTAACCTGATATCCGCCTTGGGCGAATACGGTGGCGCAGGCTGCGAGGAGCACTGCGACTGCGGTTAAAATCCTTTTCATTTAGTGAGTAGTTAATTAGTAATTAGTTGATTATTGATAAATTAAATCATTTTTTGACCTGAATCATCAGAACGGAAACCGAGCCCAGCACCAGCAGGACGGCGGCGGCGATGAACATGCCCGCCTGGCTGCCCACCAGTGAGAGGACCGCTCCGCCCGTGGCGGCGGCCACGATCTGGGGCAGGCAGATGGTGCAGTTGAACAGGCCCAGGTAGGAGCCCATGTGCGGGCTGCCCTCCAGGGCGTTGGTCAGCAGCGTGAACGGCAGGGCCAGCATGGCGGCCCAGGCGAAACCAATCAGGAAGTAGCTGACAAACAGCACATAAGCGTTATGGACAAAGAAAACAGAGGCAAAACCAGCGGCACCGACCAGCAGGCTCACGATGTAGGCCACCTTGAGGTTCTTGAAGCGCGGGATTACCAGGGCCCAGAGGACGGAGCCCACGGCCTGGACGGCGAAAACGATGCCCACCCAGTTGCCGGCGGTCTGGTAGCCTTCCGACGCGACGTCCGTGGTGTCCCACACGTTGGCGGCAATGGCACCGTTGCTATAGGTCCACATATACAGGAAGGCGGCCCAGCAGAAGAACTGCACCAGACCCACGGTCCAGAAAGTCTTGGGCGCCTTGGTAAGGAGCTTCAGCAGGCCCTCGTGTTGCTCGTCATGGCCGGCCTGACCGGCCGTCTCAATGCCGTGGAACTCGGCATATTCCTTCGGGGGCATTTCCTTCACCCGGAAGAAGGTGTAAAGCACGCAGAGGATGAGGATGGCGGCGCCGCAGTAGAAGCTGTAGATCACGCTGTCCGGAATCACGCCTTCCGGGGCGATGTTGGAAATGCCGATCCAGGTGAACAGGTACGGGAAGATGTAGCCCACCAGGGAGCCGGCGTTGCACAGGAAGCTCTGGATGGAATAGGCCGTGGCCTTCTGTTCCTCGTTCACCATGTCGCCCACCATCATCTTGAACGGCTGCATGGCCACGTTGATGGAGGTGTCCAGGAAAATGAGGGAGAACAGGCCGAACCACATGGCACCGCTCAGACCCAGGAAAAGCCGGGTGCTGAGGTTCAGGCTGCCGGCATTGGGCAGGAACAGCATCACCAGCACGGCCACGATGGCGCCCACCAGCAGGTACGGCTTGCGGCGGCCCATCTTGCACCAGGTGCGGTCACTGTATTTGCCAATGAGGGGCTGGACCAGCATGCCCATCAGGGGGGGCAGGATCCAGAAGAATGACAGGGAATGCGGATCTGCGCCCAGGGTGGCGAAGATACGGCTGATGTTGGCGCTTTGCAGGGCGTAGGCAATCTGCACGCCGAAGAAGCCAAAACTGAGGTTGAACATCTGTCCAAAGGACAGCTTACGCTTAGCGGTCATTGTTCAGTGGTCTAATTATGCGGTTTAGTCAAGTAAAGATAGTTTCTTTTCGTAGAAAAAACTCCTGCGTTCCGCCCATCGGGGGATAATTGGGGACGAAAGGATGGATTTACCGGACGAACGGAAACGCCCTCTTGCGGTTTTGGAAGATTCTGCGTAAATTTGAGCCATATAATTTAAGGTATGAAATGAAAAAGTACCTGCTTCTCTTATTGTCTGCCTTTCTTCTGACCGGGGCGTGCCAACAGCTCCCCCAGCCGGAGGAAAAGGACAGTTATATTACGGCTATCATTGATGGCGTACAATACGCCGGGGCCAATGAGGGCTGGTATATTGATTATGGTATCGAATATGACACTACTCATAGTCAGGGCTATTGTTGGATGACTTTCATGACGTCAAAAAGATCGCACTCTTTTCAATTGACTAATGGGGATGTTTGCTCCAAGAAGAATTCTTGGATACAGTTTTCACTCGGAGATGAAGGCAAGAACATAAAACTAAACCATAAATATTATTATCATAACGGAAAAGGAGAGCCTGTGAAAGCGCGGTTTTATCCAAATGTTTCCATAACAGAACCACGCAACTCCCAAAGATTACCTTTTGATGCTGAGCTTTCAGGAATCAGCGGATGGGTCCAAATTGATACCATCGCGAATTCCCATGCCTGGGGGCACTTTGAATTTGAGGGGAAATCCGGAGAGCGGACTGTCTCTATAAAAGAAGGTCTGTTTTGGATTAAACTTGCTCAACATGAGTACTTTTTTTAATAAAAAATGAAAAAAGCACTTCTTCTAATACTACTATTCATCCACCCACTGCTATGGTCCCAAACGCCAGGCTCCTATTCTATTACCCATAGGAATTATTCACCTTCGTTATTCAGCGGGCTTGATAAAACGAAAGTTCCTAGCGGCTTTCTGATTGACCAGTCAGCTTCAATTGCGGACGTTTCCCCTTTCAATGGGCAAGCGCTAACAGATTCTAATTATGTAAGTTCCTTCTTGCACGCATTACTCCTTCAGGCAATAATCACCTCTGATGTCCAATCCAGAGTATGGGATGAACAATATGGGGCATCCACCTCCAATGACATTATCCCCATAACCATCTCACTCTATCAATTTGACCGAATAAAAAGCACGGCATTAACCGACGGCCTTCTCCAACTCACTGGAGGGACTTTATTTGATTGCTTTGATTCCTCCGGTGCATGGATAAACCCCTACGAGGAATCGGTGTTATTTGCATGCTCTCCTTCTGTTCATTGTTCACAAGATGTTTACACCTTAACATTTATACCGGAGCTTACACAATATCAAAACATCCCTATATCTAGTTTTGAATTGAATCCAGATGATGGATTGGGCTTTCGTCCCCTAAACTCTGGAGGTTTAACCGTCACCTATCAAGTTGACGGCATCAAAGAGCTCGTGTTCCGAGCAACCACACCCTTAGGCACTTTCTATAGCCATTCTCTATTACAGATCAACCCAACGCTTCCGTTGCACCCCACTCCAAGGACGGATTACTCTTCATACCAAGTACAAACAATCAGTAAGCAATTGCAAGATGAAACAACAATTTCCGCACAGTTGACAATTGCTTATGCCGACAGTACGAATCAATTACTTAAGCCACTCATTTATCTTGATGGCTTTGATCCTATAGACTTGGCGCCTTTAGCTGGAGAGGATCTCAACGGCTTTACAACGATTGATGACAACAAAGATTTGCTACGGAGAATCTTCCCAGATGTTGACATCATTTTTGTCGATTGGAATAATAGTGAGGCTGATATTCGAGACAATTCCGAACTCCTAGTTGACATCCTCCATTATGTCAATACGCAAAAACACAATGCCGGAAGCACAGAGAGAAATATCCTTATCGGGGATAGTATGGGCGGGCTTATTGCCCGTTATACATTAAGAAAGATGGAACTAGACGAAGATCCCCACGAGTGTAAAGCCTACGTTAGCAACGACTCCCCTCATAAAGGCGCCCATGTACCATTAGGCTATCTCTATATGCTCAACGGCCTGCTCCGTTTTATTCAAGATATGGGGATGTCCCATTTTAAGAATCTCTCCCTCTCCTCGCCTTTTTTGAATGTAATATACAAGTATTTGCATTCCACTTCGGCTCAGCAGATGCTATACAACTACGTAGACGCATCAGGCACTATTAATCATTCAAGATACCAAGAGTTGCAAAATGAATTGAATTCTATGGGATTACCCCAAGGGGATATTGGATATGGCATTGACAATATCGCCCTAAGTAACGGTGGCCCCGTTCAACTGGGACCTTCTTTGATAGACAGTCGTCATTACCTCGTGTTTGAAGCAACCGGAAGAACATCATTAGGTACTGGTGAGATAATTGATCTGCTTCTATCTCCACTTTTTGGAATAATCCCTACAGATGTTTTACGATCTCTCTTTATACCTCCATTTTTCGCATCTGTTGCAGTACTTAATTCCCATTTATCTGTCTCACCGGACAGGGGTATAGCTTCTGAGTCCTTGTGCTCATTCTCTTTTGAACACGAGTTATATAGACCTTGGTTACCTTTTCCCGTCATCGACACATATTCTTTTACATACAATGATCCCGGAAACATCTACCGGATTGATTATTGCGAAGGATCAAAATACTCAATTGACAATAGCGGTAATGGGGTGCAAATACTCCCGTCAATTGCCCTGGATGGTCTTGTCTATTTAGACCTTGCAGATCGGTTCATGTTTGTCCCGACTGTCAGTTCTTTGGATTTACCTTACAACCTGACTGAATCTTTCTCCGTATATACTAATACATTCACCAGTCCTTTTGATGCATATGCAATTAATCAAGCTACTTGTGCTACCTATCATACTGAACTTACAGAAAGGAAGGTAACTCTTCTTTCTGATCAAATTAATGCCGGAATAATTGATGGACCAACAATCTGCTCGTCTACATCATCTCATTATTTCCTTACTGGAGTCCAACCTATTGACGCCTGTTGGTCTTCTAGTGATACCACCATCGCCATCATCAATTCCAATGGTGACTTGACGGCAAAACGGAACGGGGACGTCTTAATCCGGCTCACATATAATAAAGAGGGTACGCACTTTGAAAAAAAGAAAGATGTCCACATCAATGCTTTTCCTGCAAATTCATTCGTGTTTCCAAAACCAATACCACCCATTACTCTTCAAACAGGTTGTGATGAGGATGGAATGTATGTGGAGGCCATCGCGGACAATGGTTACAACTTGAATGATGCGCAAGCCTATTCCTGCACTTGGTATGTAAAAGTTGATGATGAAGCAATGGATTTCATCTATCAATATGGTGAGAATAAATACCGATGCTATCTAGGGGATAGACCAGAATCTGCGCAAGACAAAATTTTAGTTTCTCTGAGAGTATCTGCTCCGATGGGAACTAGCCCTCTCTATAGTATCATCATTCCTTTTTACAAGGAGTTCTCTTTAGCGCAACCGCTCTTTATCCTGCTTTCACCTAACAGCGGCCTACCCATTCGGTTTTCTAATGGTTCCAGCCTCCAACAACTAACTCCGTCTACACTATTGATACTACAAAGTTCCAATGAAGAGATTCGGCCTTATTTACGAAATAATGCTCGACTTGTCATTATGGATAACGGACATCAATATCCCAATGTTTCTAGTGCTAACGATAAATTGGTATTCCCAATATTCACGGATCCAATCTTTTCAAGCATCTTTGGGAATTGGCAAAATATTCCACCATCATCATGGCCATATCCACTTCACATACAAATCAGAGCACTCGTCTATGAGGATGAGCTGCTAAAAGAGTATTTTATTCCTATTATCCTAAACTATGGCCAATAGTATGATTATGAGACACTTATTTCCAACAATAAGTATCATAGGATGTTTAGCCTGCAGTTGCGCCAACATTCGTGAGATACCAGATAATCCTCAATTACAATCCAACTCTTGGGGGTATTTGGAGACAAAAGGAGGTGATATTGTGATGGACTCTCTCGAATCTGTCAGAAGCGTCCAGACCTCAGAAATTGCACTATTATTATCCATGATTACAAAGCAGGATAGTTTATATGTTTTGACTCTTAGTAAAGCAGAATTAGATTCCTTAGGGGTATCTGAAGAGTGTATCGAACGTGTGAACAACTATTTGGAAATGCTAAATCCCAAAGGAACTGATTAAAAGCCTTTTTCAAATAATATAATGAATAAGTCCCTCCCTATCATCTTATTGTCTTCTCTCCTGTTTTCCGGGGCGTGCCAACAGCTCCCCCAGCCGGAGGAAAAGGACAGTTATATTACGGCTATCATTGATGGCGTACAATACGCCGGGGCCAATGATTATTTCTGGAAACTTGAATATTGCCATATCCCTGAAGACGGATATTGGACTCTTATTTCCTCTTCGCGTCGTGGCAATATCGAATTATCCAACACAGGTATATTTTGCAACAAAACTTATTCCATTTCCTTTTATTTGGAAGACTTTGGGAAAGATGTTGAGTTCCAAAAGCAGTATTACTTCAACGATGGCAAACGGCCATCCATAATTGATGGGAGATATGCATCGAAGGTATCAATTGAGTACAATGATAATTCTCTAAAAGGAATATCCGGTTGGATTCAGATAGATTCTATTGATGATGCCCACATTTGGGGACAATTTGAATTTGAGGGGGGAAATAATGGCCAGTCCGTTTCTATCAAAGATGGGTACTTCCGGATGCGATGTAATGAAACCAAATGAATGAGCAAAAGCGAAAGAGTATGAAAAGGATACGGTCCAGCTGGATTGTCCATGGCATGGCGGTGCTGCACGCCGCTGTGGCGTTGCTGTGCCTGCTCAGCGGCATCCCGGATTCCCTGGCCCTCACCCTGCTCACCATGGTCATGATTGTGCTACTTTGCA
>Ga0310696_10002803_pt1 | contig 22497 bp, 17 predicted proteins | sample AusTroGonzalo_MG_4_FD_203885 | JGI IMG/M metagenome (GOLD analysis project Ga0310696, IMG submission 203885) | Bovine rumen microbial communities from tropical cattle in Woodstock, Queensland, Australia - Gonzalo_02 (v2) (version 2) | ecosystem: Host-associated > Mammals > Digestive system >...
ACTTGGCAGGTCTGAGGACTTTGCGTGAGGCGATGCGGACAATGGCAAAGCAGACGGTTGGGCAGATACGCAACAACTTCTGGACACAAGGTATCAATCCGCTGGGCGAAGCATGGCATGGTCAGCGCAGTTGGACTACGGCACAGGGATGGTTTGAAGAAAACCGACGAAGAGAGGCTGGCGAAAGCCGTGGGTGGTATTCAACGGGTGAGGGCGCTAAGAGTTTCCGATGGGAGGTAAACGGTGATCTTGACTGTGGCGACGTTCCTCCTCGCAACCTTTCGTTCGACTTCTTCTTTGCCGAGCACCTGTTGTATGCTGAAGCGGGTGTGGGTAAGATGGGCGACAGGATTGTGACCAAGGACATGGTGAAACGTGATTCGCCTGCCGACTACCGACACAAGTACAACGAGTGGCGACCATGGGAGGGCAGGACACAACGACCGAGCATCCGCATGGAGTTCCGTCACCTGAGCGGACGTCTGCAGTTGTATCTGGCAGCTCGTTACAACCTGTACTTCCGTACCTATGTACTGATGGGAATGGAAGGCGTAACAGGCACACGGAACATGGGTGCAATGGGCGGTAAGATGGAATGGTATGTGAAGAGCGACACACTGCCCAATCTTCCATACGGTCCGAAATAAAATGGTATGAAAAATAATCGCAAATAACAAATGGGTTTATGGCAAGCAATAAAGTTAGTAATGCGCATGTAAAAATAACGGTGGACGGTCAGCAGGCTATCGCCTTCTACAGCCAGTTACAGAAACGTGAAAGGGAGTTGGCTGCAAGTGTCAAAGCTGGTAACAAAGATTCGGAGAAAGAACTGAATCAAGTGCGAGGCTACTTGACGGACATCAAGAACGAGATGCAGAACATAGGCGACGTGGTAAAGGGTAAGGTGTTTGCCAACCTTGCTACGTTGGAGCGTATGGCGAAGCAGGTGAAGATGCAGATGAAGTATGCCGAAAACATTCAGGACCTGCGTCAGTTGCAGACTCAATACAGGGTGTTGACCGACCGTATCCGTGAGATGACCAACCAGACACAACAGTCGTCACATGCTTTCGGTCGTCTTGCACAGCGTGCTGCTGAATACACGGGATTCTATATGTTGTTCAACCGTAGCAGGCAGATTATCACGTCTGCCATTCAAGGTAACTTGAAGTTGAGTGATAGCATCTCGGATATTCAGAAGGTGAGCGGACTGAGCGAGGAAGCTGTGAAGGGATTGGTGTCGCAGATTGAGAAGATTGACAGCCGCAATGCGCCGGAGGTGCTGAACAACATGGCGTATGCTGCAGGTAAGTTGGGCATCAAAGGTGCGGAGAACTTGCTTGGTTTTACACGTGCGGCTGACAAACTGAACGTGGCATTGAAGGAATACCTGGGTGATGGTGCAGAGGGAGTGGTGCAGTTGATGAAGTTTGCCAACGTCATGGGTACGACGGACCAGTATGGTGTTGAGCAGGCGTTGCTCAAGACAGGTTCGGCATTGAACTACATGACGCAGAGCACGGCTGCAGCAGCGGACTATATGATTGACTTTGCCGGTCGTTTCGGACCTATCGCACGTCAGGCTCGAATGACGAGTGGTGACGTGATTGGTTTGGCAAGTGCGTTGGATGCCTTGACCGTGAATAACGAGGAGGCAGCCACCTCGCTGCAGAAGTTCGTAGTGAAGTTGCTGAGTTCACCAACTGCAGTATCGAAAGCATTGGGCATGGATGCACAATTGTCGAAGCAGATGGTGGAAACGGGCAAGAGCATCGAGTTGGTAGAGATGGCTCTCGGCAAACTCGGTGAGCGTGCCGAGAAGTACGGTGTAAGTGGCATCAGCAGCGTCATCGGTGACATCGGTTCAAAGGGTCAGGCACAGCGACTGATCAAGACGCTTGCTACCCTCTCGAACAACACGGAGATGGTAGCCAACTACGTAACGATGGCCAACGATGCATTCAACAAAGGTACCTCGGTGATTGATGAGTATAACATCAAGAACCAGAATGCGGCTGCGATTATGGAGCGCGCAAAGAATGTATGGCAGAAGATGTTGGTGAACAGCAGCGAAGTAGGAACAGTTAAGGAGTTGGCGCAGGCATTCTATGACCTTACTGCCAGTTTGCAACAGAACACCGTATGGATGGGTAGCATGAAAGTAGCGTTGAAAGGTATTGTTGAGTTTGTCGGCATTCTGCTTCAAGCACTACCAAGCCTTATCATCTACCTCGCAAGCCTTGGACTTTCAAAATTGGTTCTCGGTATTGTCAATGCCGCACGAGCAATGAATGTGTTTGTCTGGTCTCTCAAAGCAGGAACGACATCATGGAAGGCTTTCTCGTTGGCCATGAAAACCAATGTGTTTGGTCTGTTGTTAAGCATTGTCCCTATTGCCATTGATTTGATAACTCGTTTTGGCGACAAGACCAAAGATGCGAAGAGCCGTGTTGATGGGCTGAAAGATAGTATCGCAAGTCTTGACACAACGGTTGCAGCAACCGAACACGAACTGAAACTCTATATTGATGCCATCAAGAAAGCGGGTAAAGGCACGGAAGAACGAACAATCGCCATTAAGAACTTTAACGATAAGTTCGGTGGCTATCTGACGAACTTAATTACTGAGACCTCGACCGTCTATGACCTTGCCGATGCCTACAAAGAAGTGGCACGTCAGATACGCAATAAGAGCATTGAAGAACTTGAGGCACGTGATCGAGAGAAATATGTACAACCTGAGTACGACAGACTGTCGGAAATGGGGCAGCAATACAATCAGCGAGTAAAAGGCAATAAGCAATTCCAGCAGTTTAATCAGGCATGGCTCAATGCTTTCGTCAAAGATGCAGCAGACAATCTTGGAGATATCTGGGGGCAGCAAGGAACAGAACATACAGTGGCTCGTTCGCTGTTCAAGCAAATGGGATTGTTTGGCGGAAACATCGAAGGCGAAACACAATTCAACCTCGGCAAAACCACAACAACACAAGGAATGGCCTGGGGCGCTATGCTTACACAAAAGCAAGTTGATGACATTATTGATGCCGTTGACAAAGGCTTGTCATCATTTACACGACCAGTCTTGAAATCTCAAGGTATGGTGAACCCATCTGCTACATGGGCACCTTTGTGGAATGGTGCAACAACAACAGGCGATGCAGCAACAGAGGTTGAGAAGATGGCCTTTGAAGCACTGCGCTATGTACGTCAAGCGCAAAGGGCTTTTGAAGCAGACAAAGACGTGTTTGATACTTACGCATCGTTGAAAGACAACACCACTTCAAAAGTTGATAGAAGTGGCGGTGGTGGTGGAACCACTGAAACCATCGAAGACTTCTCGAAGGAGGAACAGGAGCGGAAGCGGCAGGAGCAAGAGGAGTTGGAGAAGGCGAAGCAGGACATCAGCAGCATCAAGTCGCAGTTGACGGCATTCTATGAGTGGAGGGAGAGCGAGATACAGAAGATGCGTGATCAGAACGAAATCACGGAAGCGACAAAGGATTTGTTGGTGGATGCCAACAAGGCAGCTCATGCCACCAGTGAGATGAAGGCATGGGAGTACCTGCTTGGTAAGGACGGTGCAAAGGAGGCATGGCAGGCACAACTCGACGTGATGCGCGGCGAGATACTGAAAGCCAATCCGCAGATGCAGGCGTTGTGGGACTACCTGACAAAGGTGAACATGGAAGGATTGGGCAGTACGCTGCGCCGTCTTGGTACGCAGGAGATCGGTGGTATGGAAAAGACCATTGCCACTGATGCAGATGTCGTAGCCAAGCATGCAGCCAAACTGGCTCAAGCCGTACAGAAAGAGTTGGAGAAGTACGACTTTATGGCACAAGTCCGCACGAAGTTCGTGAACGGACTGACCCAACTCGGTCTGTTGAAAACAAAGTTCTCGGAGGGAGAGTATGGCGGCAACTCATGGGAAGATGAGATAGCTGCTGCCAACGATGCCGTTGACCAGATACAAAGCCACTATGATGAACTGTTCGACATCGACATCGACACAAACGAGGGTGTGGAAAAATTCCGCGACATCCTGTATCAATGTACGGCATTGAGTACAGAGATTGTCGAGGGCAGCGTGGACAGTATCCGATTGCTGTATGAGAAAGCGCTGGAGATGGGTGAGGAATACACCATGGCATTGAAGCGCCAGACCGACAAGCAGAAGCGTATCATCGACGAGCGATGGAAGCGTGACATGACGAACATCGAGATGCAGCGCACCATCAAGGAGCAGGAGTCGTTGAACAAGATGACCAACAGCGTGATGGGACGTATGGGTCTGCAAAGCAATGTGGCAACACAGGATGCAGAGATACAGTTGTACGCCCTGCGTCTGCAAGCAGCCACCGACTACTATAACAAGTTGAAAGCCGAAAAGGCAGACCAGCGACTGTTGGACGAACAGGAGCAGAAGATGATGGAAGCCACCGTGGCACTGACCGACAAGATGGCATCGAAGATAACGAACATGCAGCAGTGGTTCGTGGATGCGATGAACACCCTACCCGACTACGGCACTGCCCTTGGTGAAGCATTTGCCAAGAGTGACCCAGAGGAACGGGCAGAAGCATTCCAAGAGGCACACAAGGAAATCCTGAAATCGTTGGCAGAGACCACGAAGAAGATGATTATCGAGTGGACCAAGCAGCGCATTCAGCATGCCGTGAACCAACAGCTCATGGCACAAGATACGAAGAAGAGCGGGCAGGAACAGTTCCAGGCTGAGACCACGGCACAGACCGCTATCTCGAATGCGATGGCAGCCATCGGTCAGCAGACCTTGCAGACGCAGCAGGCACAAAGTCAGCAGAGCCTTGCAACCGAAGCCAGCGAAACACAAGGTAAGGTGGCACTCGGTATCGCAGGCGGTGCAGCCAAGACCATCGGTGAACTTGGTTGGTGGGGCGTACCATTGGTAGCCGTCATCACTGCCGTACTGAATGGCTTGTTGTCGTGGGCATTAGGCAGCCTGTTCAAAGGCAAGTCGTCGTCTACTGCCAACACACCGAAGATGAAGTTGGTGAGCGGAATGCTGACGTATGATGAAGGCAACGTCAGCGACGTGCTGACAGGCAGACCCCCTCTAACTCCCCCTCTATGGGGAGGACAGGGAACGAAATACCTTGGTACAGATGGTAGAACATATAAGGCTACCCCTACCCCAACACCGGAGGGTGTGGCGATGGTGAACCACCCGATTGCCACGATGATTGGCGGTATGCCGGCATTGGTAGGCGAACGGGGTCAGGAGATGATTATCGGTCGCAGGACTCTGAGGGATATGACAATGTTCCGCCCTGACTTGATTCAGCAGATTGCTGCCTTTGAGCGGAGGCGGTTCAGAACTTATGATGAAGGGAATGTGGGAGCGATGACCGGAATGACGGAATCACGGAATTACGGAGGTGGGCAGGACATGACGCAGATGCTGCAGACGATGGAGCAGATGCAGGTGGTATTGGCTGCCTTGTCGAAGCGACTGGAACACCCGATACAGGCGACTATCAACAAGTACGGCTCGGGTGGATTGGTGGACGAAGTGGCCGACGGGCTGTATGCAACCAAGAGGCGTGGGACGAATGCGAACGTGCGGAGGTTGTTTGGGTAAAGACCCTCTCCCCGCTCTCCCTTAAAGGGCGAGAGCCAAGGAGTAGAATGGGGCTAATGAGCAGGCGGCAAACCGTGTCACCTCTTGGTGATAAGAACACATTATCTTTGTGACGTAAAAATTAAATGCTATAACAATGGGAAAGACGGATAAGGTTGCGAAGCTCCGCAACAACGTAATGAAGGCTATCGAGGATGGGTATATGGTGATGCCCGCATCGTTCAACAGCGGTGGCAGCAAGGGTTCAAAGAACCGTGAGGCTACTACTGGTCCTGACGGGGAACAGATCTTGAACATGACCATCGCCCAACTGAATGCGAAGGACAACAAGAAACAGCCGATGTTTGCCGGCAATATCCAACCGAGTGATTTGTTTATCGCACCATCATCGACAGGTTCCGAAGTGGCGGTAGATGACAAAATCGGTACTCCAGGATTGGGTTATATACAATGGGGTGCAGCCAACAAGCTGCCTAACCTGATTGCACAACTGACAGGCATGTCGCCTTACACGGCTACGGCTGCCAAGTTCAATGTGGACGTAGCCGCAGGTATGGGCATTGTTCCGAAGTATCGTTTTGCTGAGATCAGCAACGGTGCGTTGATGACTCGACTGATTGACTACGAGGATGCAGGTGTGCTCCTTGAGCAGCAAGCCATTGACGCAAGGATGGCATTGCTGAAATTCAGGAATGAGGTCTTCAACGATAACGACAACGATAACAATGGGGCTAATGAGCCTAATGAGGCCAATGAGGAGAACAACGCTAACAATAACGCTAACGATAACAGCGTAAAGATGAAGCGACCTGTAAGGCGTAGCCGTGTGGAGCAGAATGGTGGCGAGGTGATAGAGGTAAAGGCTGAAACACCTCTGACACTGGAAGAGGAAATCATGAAGAAGTTGGAAGCGCGTGTGGATCGTGCCGACAAAGCCTATGAGGAGTGGAAGCGCACCAAGGCTGAGACGAAGGTATTCATAGAGCACAACAACATGGTGAAGCTGAGTCTGAGTCTGTTCAACGACATGGTGTACTATCACATCGCCTATCCTGAGTTGGAGTTGTCGAGCGAAACGACCGAACAGCCCGACAATGCACAATGGGCACCAAAGGTAACGGGCATCACCTTCCGTGACGCACAGACCTGCCGACTGGAGAAGATGGACGACCAAGGTGTCATCAACTACGTGTATCACTCGAACCGTTGGTTGGATACGAACCTCAGTGACTCGGTAGATGACAGCGACATCACTGCCTTCCCCGCATTGAATCCGGAACATCCTACATCATCGTTGGAGGACTACCTACGCAAATGGCGACTGGAGAACACGGGTAAGAAAGCAGACAACCGCCCTACCCGATTCATCTTGCCAAGCTCGTATCCTTCACCAGGCCGTCCGTACTATCCGCAGCCATCGTGGTGGAGCATCTTCGGTGGTGATGTGTATGGTTATCTGAGTACGATTGTCAGCGATCGTGCCACCCGAAGGAAGAACAAGAATATCATCGGTCACATCATCTATGTACACCGTAGCTATCTCGATAAGTTGGAACAGCAACAGCGCACCGTAGTTGACCCGAAGACAGGTGCTATCAAGATGCGTCAATTGACCCAAGAGGACCAGAAGGCCATCATCGAAAAGGTGTGGAAAGAGATTAACGAGTTCCTGAGCAACAGGGACAACAGCGGTAAACCATTGCTGGCCTATACCTTTGTGGGCAATGACGGCAAGGAACACGATTCGTTCCGTATTGTCGATGTGCCTGCAGCAACAGCCAATGAGGCAAAGGCAGACAAGACGGAGTTGGAGGAAATCAGCGCTATCGTATTCTTTGCCTTGCAGTGCCATCCGGAACTGATTGGTTCGGTACCTGGACGTACAGGTGCAGGCGGTGGCACATATCAACGTGAGCTGTACTTGTTGAAGCAATGCCAGATGGCACCGACTCAGCAACTGATACTGAAAGCCATGGAAGTAGTCAGCCAAATAAACAAGTGGGATGACCACCTTGTATGGACTATCAAGCAACAGGTGTTGACGACGCTGGATAATAGCAAGACGGGACTTAAAGAGAGCGATGCCCAATAGCACATGGGCCTCATGGGGCCAATGGGGCTAATGGGCGGAGCAACGGAAAAACGGAATGACGAAGTTAAGGTTTCAAAAGTTTCAAAAGGTTTAAGAGGATATGGGACACTTAGCATTGAAGATTGGCGGTAAGTATATGACGCTGCCACCGGACACAAGCATCGACTATGAGGATGTAAATCCTCTGTTCAACGACAATGTTGAGAGCGGTGCATATCCGTTTGCGCTGCCATTCAAGGGCAACCGCAAGGTGCTGGAGAATATGGACACGGTGGCAAGTGATAAGCGTGCCATTGACTTGGAGAAGAAGAGCGGCGAGGTAGTAGTGGATGGTGTTCCGTTCCGTAGCGGTGTGGTTGAAATCGGAGAGGGGCAGGAGTTGAAGGATGAGATGGAAGTGACCATCAAGAGTGTTACCGGTGCGTTGTCGGACCTTTACACAGATATGAACTGTCAGGAAGTTCCTGTGAAAGACAGAATACAGATAGGCCAGTGTATCGGTGATGTTACCCCCGACTATGTTTATGATGTTCGTGCCCAAGTGACGGTGCTTGTGACAGGATTTCATGGTGGTGGTTTTCAAGATTTTGTTAGTACCCCCATGTCCAGTACATCCCCGAACAATGTGATTCAATTTCCTGCCGTTGGTTTCAGTATTCCGTACTCAGGTAGTTCAACGCTTGAAGAATGTGTCAACACAAGCGATGCTTATCCGACCAAACAATACTGCAATGCTCGCGTATGCTATCCACATCACAAAGTGGATGATGAAGGTAATACAGGAAACGAGATAGATCAGAACGACCCATTGATGGTGTTGGAAGCCAACCGTCCTGGTAGCGGTGTTTGTTTCTATGTGTTGTACTTTCTTGACTGTCTGTTTAAAGCTCTCGGTGTGAACTACATCAATACCAACCTATTGACGGTAGAAGATTTGAAACGCCTTGCGTTTTATACAACACGTTGTGAATATGATATGGAGCGCTACCCCGATTTTCAATATTTGGATTATGATTATTATGGCATCGACCAAATTAACGATCAGTTGGATTGGTGGCAGCGGCACACTCCTGACTCCATCAAGTTAGGGCGCATTATCAGTTCGGAGCAAAGTCAGGCAACTATTGCACAGGGAAAGAAAGAGCGCAAGCGGCTGACGATGACGCCAGATCTTCCAGGTTATACAGGTGGTGAGATTGTTGTAGAGGTTGGCAAACCGATTGATATAACATATTATCCAGAAGGTCCAGGCAGACCATATACCATTTATGGACGGGTGTCTAAAATCACGATGTTACCTGACAGTGTAAACGGACAGACCAAAGCCAAACACATGAAGATGTTTGCCAACTCGAAGAACTTTCCAGATAAGAGTGTGAGCAGTGTCATTGATTCATTGTGGGCGAGCTTCGGTATTAAGTTTATATATAACACGGAAGAACGAACGGTGAAACCGATATTCATCCGTGATGTGTTCAGGGACACGAGCGCTCCGATTAAGCTGCATGGCAAAGTGCTGAGTGCCACACCTGTGACGGAAAAGATAACAGGTGTCCGGATGCGTTATGCTGCAGAGAGTGACCCACAAGACCAAAGCAAGAACGTGAGGGATGGCGTGCGTGACTACGACACCGCATACGACTACCTGATGTCAGCATCGCCGATTGATGATAGTCTGAGCTACCAAGAGATTATAGAAACCGCAGGTGTAAGCAATACGACTTGTTATGTAGATAGAGAAACGGGTTATGCCTACCGATGGAAGGTGGACAAGGATGCAAGGACTGTGAGCGAGATGAATGTGCGGTTGTTTGAGGTAGGCGCATTCAAGGGTGTAGAGGTTGGCGACTGCTCGAAGAAGAATGAGGACTATATCGTGGACCTTACCAGTGACTTTGAGCCGTTGGTGATGACCGATGCCAACTACAGGAATGAGAAGGAAGGTGCAACCGATACGCTGTTGGTTCCGTTCGCCGATGTCGATATGAAGAACGAGAAAGAGCATTGTCAACTGACTTATGCCCTCGGTACTGACATGGTGAACTTCCCGTTGACCGTAGAGATAAGGACTGATGAGAGTTACGATCCGAACGACACGGAAGAAGGCGACAGCCCGTTGAGTACATACGATTGGGGTATGTCGGTCGGTGTGATGCGAGGTGGTGGAAGCGATGCTGAAATCATGTTGTACGACTTCGACTACGATGGATTTGGCAATCAGAAATACAGAACAGTCAGCGGCAACTACGCTTTCACAACCGACACCATTGACCAATACGGCAATGTGTACGACTATAATGGAACGAGTCAAGGTGATGGTGGTGGCGAACGATTCTCCTTGAAGATTCGTGGCTATCACATAGACCCTGAGACAGGAGAGCCTATCTTCAGCGGCAGCTCTACCTTGATGCGTCGAGGACTGTATGATGCCATGATGTCAGAGCACGTCCACTTCCTCTTGAATCGCAAGAAGGTTATCCTACGTGTGTTGTGTGAGGTAGCCGAATTGGTGGACATCCCAAACAATTGGGACAAGCGCTACCAGATTGGTCGATACGTGGGTTGGATAAACCGCGTGAAAAGCCATATTACCAATGAGGACGGATTGGACGAAGTGGAGGTGGAGATGTATACCTTATAACGGTTAAAGGTTAAGGGACTCATGGGCCTAATGGGGCTAATGAGCCTAATGGGAAAGAAATAGGAAGTAAGTAACAATCTTTTGAGTTTTTCGATTGAAGTGTGAAGTTAGATTTTGTTGTGTGTCGCCTCGTTATACGTGAGTATGACGGGGGACTTTTTTATAGAAAAATATAAGAAAATAATAACAAAATGTAAAATAATTGTAAAAATGTTTGGTGGATTCAAAACTATTTCATAACTTCGCAACCGAAAATAATAACAGTACTATGCAAGTAAAAGTAGTTATAGCACGGCATGGATTTACACAGACGCAGGTTGCAGAACTGATTGGTACATCAAAAGGGAACCTATCGCATGCCATCAGTATAGGACCGACACCAAACATGCTCCACCGTATAGCCAAAGCCATCGGAGCAAACTACGATGAGTTCTTTGAGGATGAAATCATCCCATCGAGCACACCAGAGTTTGCCGGTGAGATTTCCATTGGAGGAAAGCGATACGGACTTATAGAATTGTAGTCCCACGAAAACGGAATTTCGTTTTAAAAAGCAAAGAATATGACACATAACCATTTGGGGCTTGAAGAGCAAGAGGAACAAGATCCCCTGTTGTCCCGATTCAAAAAGAGTAAGACACCACCTAATGCGTTGGTGAAGTTTAATGACTCGGCAGGAGTACGCCTGTCGGAAGAACTATATAACATAGACAAGGTACGATGGTCGTTCTCTACGTATGGCTTTCGGACTTTGTTTGCCATTGCGCAGAGCATCGACAAAGGAACTTGGTATGACGATGTGTTCATCAAGCAGAGCGTGATGTTCCAATACCTTGGACTGCAGAACACCGGACAGCGCTATAAGATTCTTTCGGACGCATTGGAAGAGGTGCAAAGTACAACAATCACCCGTAAGAATTCAGAGACAAAGAAGTGGGAGGTATTCGGATTCATCAACCAAGCGGAGTTTGTGGAAGGCGGTAACTTTATCCAGATAGAAATCAATCGGAAAGCCAAACCGCTGTTGTTCGAGTTGAAACAGTTCGTACAGATACAGCCGAAGTTCTACCTTGCCTTGAAAGACGAGTATCAGAACTGGCTATACCCAATGTTGAAGCTGAGGGTTGGCGGCAGGCAAAGTCATTATTGCCGTTGGGAAATGAGTATCGAAGATATTGCCACAGCTTTACAACTGGATAAGAAACAGCCTAACAAGGGAGAAAAGACTAAGATAGGAGCTTACGACAAGCGTAATAAGAAGCGTGTCAGCAATATCCTGCAGTATGTGATTGGAATCAAGATCAGCGATGAAGCGCAGAACGAGAACCGTAGGGCATCTGTTGAGCATCGTAAGCCAAAGGAGATTCCTTGGGATTACAGTACCAATCGCGCAGGCATACCTAACGGAACCATTTACACCATCAGTAAGGAAACCGATATTGAGGTGAAAGCATGTGCGGTGAAGGACGGTGGTAGGGCATATAGTAAGGTGATCTTCTTTGTGAGCCTGAAAGACGAAACGCTGTCAGCAGAAGCAAGACGTATTGAACGCCTGCAAATCATCAATGCTGCAGAAGAGGATATGGGGCCAAGAAGGAAGGATAAAGAGGAATCGTTGATAACGATTATCAGCAACCACACCGCTCCACAGAAGCCTATCTATACAGGAAAGCAGTTGATGGACTTCTGTCGTGAAAACAATATCCCTAACGTAAAGACCGTGGCTCAGGCTGCAGCAGTGCTGCATAAGAAGAAGATTGGTGATGACCAATATCAATGATAGTCCCATGAAAACGGAAATACGACAAGAAAACCAAATGGGCAACACCATGAAAACGGAATAAACCCTAACACGAAAACGGAAATTCACTCTACCACGAAAACAGAATAACCGTCACATGAAAACGGAAATTCGTTCTTACAAAAGACTGTGTAACAATTAGTTACATGGCCTTTAATAAATTAATAAATAATATAATTATAATAACTAAATAAGGGAGAGATTTTTTATAGTTAAAAGATAAAAGTTAAAAGTTAAGAGTTTAAGGAGTTTAAGAAGCGCCTTATGGGCCTAATGAGACCAATGAGGCTTATGAGAATTATTTGAAGTTCCGTTTTGGTGGGACAATTACTCAATCATGAAACTCTTATGGCAAATTCCGTTTTGGTGGTAAATTCTGTTTTGATGGGATATTTATTTTATGGTACAAAAATAACGGAGAGGGCCAAAGCAAAGGTAAACCTCCCCGTTTTTATTTAGGTTATACTCACGCACCACCTAAACGAACTATGTATAAATATTAACACATAACTTGAATATATGAGAATTGTAAATAATGTTTTTTACTCATGAGCCTCATGGGGCCAATGGGGCCAATGAGCTAATTAACCATTGAGAGGCTGATGTGTCCGTTATCCCATCGTCCAATAGCTTCCGCTTTGGTGGATGATCGTAGCAGACCTTCGCAGATGCAGAAGTCGTAGGCAAAGAGTTCATCGTGGTCGTCGGGTTGTTCGTATTCCATACTGGATTGAGCATGTACACGAATCAGTTGTATCTCCTCATTCGACAGATGCTTATGCTCGTGTCGAGCTTCACGTATGGCGGCTGTTTCTACCTCTATGCGTTTACGTTCCCAATAATCCTGGAGGATGCGAAAACGAAACCATGATGCAAGGTTGTTGAAGAATCCTTCCCATTGTTTGTTATTCAATGCGAAAGGAGCTGTCAGGATATCAGATAGCAGTACACGTTTGTTCTGTTCGTCGATAAAGATGAGCCGTGACCGCTCTGCCTGCTCGAAGGTGGCAAAGACCTTCAATAAATTCTGTTGCTGTCGAAATTCTTTTTTCCTTCGACGCCATTGTAGGAATGACTGTATGATGTTCATAATGATTTGTTGATGATGAGTGGTGATGTACTACGATGCCAACGGAGTGCTTGTAACAGCACCGCCTCGATACATTTCTTTTCACCACGGGTGCAGAAGTCGAAGGTGGATGCGATGGTACGTGCCCGTTCGATGTCCGTGGTATTCTCTCGTATCAGACGTGCTCTCATTTCAGCATCAGTTTCCCAATGATAACCCTGTGGGGCGTTCGTCACTTTCGGTGCGATACCCATCTTATGCTCTTGCCACCATAGGATAAACTTTGCGGATTTCTGCAGGTGGAGATGTCTGGCCTCTGATGCCACCTCACGGACATCGCAGTTGAAGATGTCGGCAATCTTCTCTGTCTCGCAATCTGAATAGTTATCAATCAGGTAACGACGATGCCGTTCGGTCCAACGGATGTTGTACCCCTCGAACCGTAATGCACGAGTCAATGGCGGTTCTTTCGGCTGATAGTTCTTGACGAGTTTACGCTCGTTGACTGAAGTGATTCGGCTCATTTATTTTTCTTGTTTTGCGATTCCTTTATCTGTGTGACAACACTATCCCACGTATCCGCAGTTGTTGATAAGAAATTTTCATCAATATTTATACCAGCCTGTGCTGTTGTGATGATATAAAACCATTCATTCAGACGAGCGAATCCTATACGTCTGGACGATTGAATTTGGAATAGACTATTGAGTGTTCCGGCAGGAATGACAGGCAGCTTTGATGCTTCGTTGTATGCTTTGATGGCTTCGTCTGCTCCTGATACTTCGTTATACAGTCCAAACTGCTTGTCACAAAGTTGTTTCAATATTGCTTTCTTTTCCTCGTCTGCCTTGATGGCCATCTCTGCCATTTGCTTATCACGCTTGCGGGCAAGGAACTTAGATGCTATCATTCTTGTGATAGACAGCTTACCGCTTTGGTATTTCTTAATCTCTGCCTCCGTGAACTTGAGATAACTGAGGAATACAACAGGGTCTGTGTATTTCATCTCGATACCTGCAGCAGCAGCCATGTCTTTCCTCTTGATTGTTCCAAGCAGATCCTGATAGGTATATTTCTTTTGACCTTTGATATGGGTGATATCGTCCGGCAGTTTATCCAACTCTTCATAGAGGCACACATGTAGCGAAACATCCACGTTGAACCAATACACCGCCTGCTTGGTGTTGTGCGGAATGTTATCCACTTTCTTCCATAGGCTTGGATTAGGTTCTGGCTCGATTGGCAGAATGAATGCTTGGATGCCACCAAAGTCGGCATACATACTTTGGATGTACGACTTAGCGCCAATGCTCTTTGCGAATTTGTCTGCAGCTTTGTCTGCAGCAACACCTTGATTACAAATATCCAAGAACTTCTTACCGAGTTCTGAATCCACACGCAGCTTGTAATAGAACTTGTCCGCAACCTTTTCTTGGTTAAGCGGAATGACCTTTGCTTTTTCTTCTTTCATACGTTTATGTTTATTGGTCGATTAATAATGCGATGCTTGATGAATTATCTTTCTGCTTGACGAAGATGGCTGGTTGTCCCGATACAGATGTTCTGAGATGAAACCCCATCTCTGACAACCTGCTCAGATAAATAGACAGCAGATCACCAAGTCCACTGATGAGATATGCCTCAAAGTATTTACGCAGTTTTGTTGATGTATAAACCTCGTCGGCTTCTCTTTCTGATGGACAATCTGTGTAAGTGTCACAGAAGCAAGTAACTTTTTGTTCGATGTAGTAATCATTCAAAGTAGCCTTTGAATCATCCTGCTGCTGTTTGCTCATTTTAATTCCTTTGTTTTTGTGCGACAAAGTTAGTAAATATTTTGATATGATTTGTAAAAAATACAAACTTTCTGCTTTTAGGTATGTAATTTTTACAAACATCGTTGTTTGTTGTCACTTGTATTTCAAAAGAAGTGTTTATCTTTGCGGTGTAAAAACATGAGGACCCTCTCTAACTCTCCCTTAAAGGGCGAGGACTGGGTTTAAGGGTTCAAGAGTTCAAGAGTTCAAGGGGTTTAAGATGGTTAAATAGTAAATGATATGATTATCACAACAGTAGAAGAATTAAGGTTACATCTTCCGAATCATGCATACGATGATTTGGAGTCGATGGAAGGTGCATTCCGACGTAGTGAGTCGATGATGCTAAAGGACAAGATCGGTGCAGAGTTATACCAGCGAATGATGCAGGTGTACAATGAAGTACCGGAAGCCAATCGTCGTGATTGGTTGGTTCACGAAGGAGACTATGCCAATAGTGACAGTGCGTATGCAGAGCTTGTCTTCCTGTGTCAACAGGTCGTTGTGTTTGATGCATTCTATCGTAGTGCAGACATCAATGCTATCAGTGTGAACCAGAGTGGTATCAATGTGGTAGATGCGGAGAACTATGATGCAGCATCAAAGGATGGTATAGAGAAATATAAGAAGCAGCTAAACAAAAACTGTCATGATGCTGTCAACGAATTACTCATTTGGTTGGAGGATGGAGCCAAGGAGATTGACGAACCGACGGAATCACGGAATGACGGAACGACGGAGGGTTCAAGCGGTTCAAGTAGTTCAAGCAGTTCGAGTGAAGGACCAGAACCGGAGCCAAGCCGTGAAGAGCAGTTGATGGAAATCGTGGAACTGTGGAAAGCCAGCAAGTACTATTACAAGGTTACTGGATTGTTCGTTCCTACGGCCACTGCTTTTAACGAGTATGTGAATATCTATGAGAGTCGTGAACGGTTTGTGGAATTGCAGGCCGACTTGCGGTTCTGCCAACGTCATTATATTGTGAATGAGTTGGGTGTTCCGCTTGCTAAGGATCTGCTGACCAAGATGAATGCCGGTAAAGGCAATGACACCGAGAATGAAACGATTGACAATATCCGTGAGGCATTGTGTCTGTGGGTTGAATCACGTAGCAAGATGTTCAACCGTCCGGAAGCTAAGGACGAAGCCATCGGCAGCATCTCACGATTGGTTGCGTTTATCAAGTCGCATCAGGACAACTACGATAAAGACGCCATCAAGGAGTTTCCTGGATACGAAGCCCCACCAACTCCCGACGAAGATGAGCCAGACACTCCTATCTGTCGTGGAGAAGGATGGGAGAACAACCGACCAGGTAATGCTATGTTTGTCGCACCTTTGATTTAATGGACAGAATAGACTTACATCTGCCAACATCGTGGAACGCATGTACCACCAAAGAGTTAGAGGCGATTGTTGTCTCTCAGATGCTTGTGCCGTTAGACCCACCCAAAGAGAAGGAGAAGAAGCCGGCAAAAGTGAATAAGGACGATGGTGTCAAAGAGATGCGGAATATCACATGGAAGGTAGATTGTCTGTTGCGATTGGCAGGACTTGAGATGGTAGAAGGTCCGACACCGGAGGTAGCTGTTGAAGAACAGTATATCATGGTCCAACGTGCCAATGTGAAACGCTCATGGTGGAGTTGGCTACCTTGGGTGAAGACAACAGAAAACGAGCCGTTTGCCTTGTATATCTGGCAGATACACTATTGGATTGACAAGTACATGAGTTGGTTAGATAAGCCACCATACATCCCGACATTCCCCTACCCTGTCTGGAAATGTAAGGGCAAAGAGTTTCACGGACCGAAGACATGGTTGAGCGATTGGAAGTGGGCGCAATACCGTATGATGCAAGACTATCTGCAGTATTACTTTGAGATCACCAATATCATTGCAAAGAAGCTGCCGAAAGCCAATGATGAGGAACGTAAGAAACTGGAGCAACAACTGAGGACCGCCAAGGCATTGGTGTTAGCCACGGTGTATTGCCGTCGGGTGAAAGTTGTTGATGAAGAGACCCATGTGAAGAAACGTGATTGGGTGTACCTGGCCAATCAGTCGAGTGAGAACAATCGGTACTTTCAGGATTATCCCGATGTGCAATTCCAAGTAGTGCTGTTGTGGTGGGGTAGCCAGATGGAGCGGTTACATAATATCTACCCTAAGTGTTTCAAGACATCGGAAAAGGCAAAGGCGAAACGGCGTGTTCCCGATCCGTTGGAACTGTATGCCCAACTGACAGCGACACTGGAGAAGTACACAGGATTTGATGAGAAAACCATTGACAAGGAATCGCACGAGGTGGTACTCAGGAACTTATCGCGGTTGATTGAAGAGAACGAAGAGATAGAGAAAATGCGCTCGAAACATTGAGCGCATTTCTTTTTTATTCGGATGAGCTTTGTAACTCTTCGTTCAGATGTCGTTGGATGTATTCAACTAATGCTTCGTTGGCAATGTCGTTGAACTTATTCGGCAGCCGTTGGCGTTGACGGACAGCCCGTATCAGTTTGATTTGGCAGTCCACAGACTCCGGCACCCAGATGTTCTTCATGATGAGCTTTTCTTTTTCTTTCAACTGCTCAACAACTTCTGGATGATCTGCCAATGATATGGGTTCAAGCAGAGCTGGCTTTGCTGGAAGGTCTTTTGGGTCGTTAAGGACCTTAGCGTCCTTAGTGTCATTGTTGATGGAGTCAATGGTTTGTCCAAGCTCCTGTTCCATCACGTCGAGGGTGTATTTCTGTTTTTTCATAAGGCTTACTGTTTTTCGATTTTGTTGATGATTTCGTTTGCAAGGGCTTCATAGTCACGTGCTCCACGGCAGGAGCGGTCGAACTCATAAACAGTTCTTCTCCGACCAGCAGCCTGTCCGAGTGTGGTGTTCTCGTGGATGTAAGTCTGCAGTAAGTATGTTTCCTTTCGTTGGCGCAGGAACAACTCTACAGCAGCACTCGTGGCATAGTTCTTACGATAGCGCGTGAGAAGGTAGCCGAGGATGGTAAGGTTCGGGTTGAGTTCTGCACGCACTTCGTTGTAGAGTTGTACGATGTCGGCCAATCCGTCAAGTGCCATTGGTTGTGAGTCTATCGGAATCAGTAGGTAGTCCGATGCCACCATGGCATTGACTGTCATCACCCCTGCATTTGGTGGGCAGTCAATCAGTACATAGTCGTAGTCTTTGCTTGGTTCCGTAAGTAATTTACGGAGGATGGTTTCTTTCGCTATTGTACCAGCAAGAAGCACATCTACATCCTTTAGCCGGATATCACCAGGCACAAAGTCCAGACCTTCGCCATGCACAAAGATAGCGAGTCCTGCATCAGGCTTGTGGCGGGCGATGGCCTCCATAGAAGTATAGATTGTTTCGTCAACATCCTTGTCACGATCAAGGATGATGGTTGCATTCCGTTGGCTGTCGCAATCGACAACCAACACATTCTTTCCTCGATATGTCAGTGCATCAGCGAGGTTCACGGCGGTGGTAGTCTTCCCTACCCCACCCTTAAAGTTCAGTACGGAAATGATTTTACCCATAAATAACTCAAATTTAAACAGTGTTAATATTCACGTGCAAATATAATGGTAATTTTAGAATCTACCAAATGTTTTTATAGAAAAGTTTAGTACTACACTATATTTTCCTATATAATATTATATTTTGCTATATTTGATTGTACTATTTAGCATTGTGTTTGATAGTGTTGTAAAGCGTAGTATAGTACTACACTACACCTTATTATATAATATAATATAGTGTTTAATAGTACTATATAGTGTAGTGTAGTAAAATGTAGTAAAATGTAGTAAAGTGTAGTAATCCCTTAAACTCTTGAACCAATAGAACACTTGAAACTCCTTTCAACTTTTTTGAACAGGGTAGGGAAGATTTGCCCACACTTGTAAAGTATGAGCAATGGTTGAAAGTACAAATCGTCTTTTAGGTGACTGTTGTTGTATCTACAAAAGAGTGGAGTAGTAGTTGTATAAACTACAAACCTTTACGACTCCGCTGCCATGAGATGAACCTCTTTTTCTTCTGTCGTTTTGTCTATGTACGAATCAGGATGACGAGTGGGCGTACTTTGTTTGAGGCGCTCGCATTCTTCCTTGAGCATCTCTATCTCTTTGCTGAGTTCACCAATCCTTCGTTCATATCCCATCTTTACTTCCATCATCTCCTTGGTGTGTTTCAACTCCAGTCGCAATGCCTTAACATCATCAGGCTCATGGTTGGCGGTTTCCATGGCTATGGCACGGTCCAGACGTATATCTCCGCGATTAAAGAACTCTGCTACCGACACTCCGAATGATGCTGCAATCTGCAACAGTCTGCTGACATGCATGTCGCCACCTTCGATATATCTGATGGCTTGGCGATCGTCTTGTATATTCAGTTGTTTCCTCCATTTAGTCCTGGTCGATTCCATCCCTTCAACCAGTTCTTTTATTCTTGAAGTGTTATATGTTTCTTTCATAATCTCATTTTTCATGTGTTAATTACAAAAAGCGGTCAAAATTGTTAAAAATACAAATCCTTTAGCAAAAAGTTTGTATAAAACACAATTCGTTTCAAATTTATTATTACCTTTGCATTCGCAAATTTAGAAATTACTTATGAAGATAACAAATTATTTGATGTAAAAATTACACCTTATTATTGTATGATTAAGAAGGAGAAAATTCAGAAGTGGATAGCCAACCCCAAAACACCGATACGTAGGAATGGGGCCACACAAGAAGAGGTGGCCAAACTGAAGCTGTTGTTGGAGCGGGCTGGCATGGGTGTGAGTATGTTCTACAATCGTACTACTTACGTCGGGTTTGATCAGTGGGAGATGAATGGTATCACTCGTTGTATGGAAGAGTATGTGGAGATGGTGAATGATGACGCCAATGGTGGTGGTGAGAATAAGGAACCACTGATATTAAGGATGAAGTCGCCACAGGATTTTCGGCAGATGTTGTTGGAACGTAACTTATGGTGCGACTTTACCAATTACATGCAGTTGTTGGGTATGTCGCCCAAGACCACCAAAAGCCGATTCTATGAGAACTCATTTGCCCCATGGGAGATGCAAGGTGTTGAAAGCCTGATGATGAATGCTTAAAGTAGAGACCCTCCCCATCCCTCCCTTAAAGGGCGGGGGAATATTATCCCCATTAGCCAATAAGGCTCATTACAAAAACCAATAAAGAAATTACGCTTAAACAAGATTGATATGAAAAAATTTAAAGTCGTGCTGGATGTTGTCGAGATTGAACCCGAAACATACAGAGTCCAGTTAGAATCCTATGAGGCATATAATCGTACTAAGATTACTGCTACAGAGATTGATGTCACATCTACGATATGTGACGAGTTTGCCAAGCAACTGACGGAAGAGGCACGTAACCGCTTGCTTCACGAAGCCGATGATGGTATGGCGTAATCCATCGACAACCTTTTATCAATAGCTTATAATAACAATTTTCTAAATACACAAAACGATGATTAAACTAAAATTAAACTCAGGCGATTTATGTAACCGCCTGCAAGTACTGGCTAAAGCACAGTCAGCAAAGAACAGTATCACGATACTGGAAACCGTGAAGATTGAGGTAGGTGACAATGCAATCATGTTGACTGCAGGCGATGATGCCAATACCGTTCAGTCTTGCCTGAACGTAGAAGTTCTGGATGGTAAAGGAGAGGCTATCTGTGTTCGTACCGACACATTGGTGACAGGTCTGCGTGAGCTGCCCAACCAACCCATTACGCTTGTTGCCAACGAGAACGGAACTCTGGGTATCCGTATTGACTACGCTAACGGACACTTTACTTTCACCGGTCAAGATGCAGCCGACTATCCACAACTGGTCGGTATGGCCAATGATGCCAGGCACTTTTTTCTCAACGGTGAGAAGTTACGTTTAGGTGTGGGTGTATGTAAGAAGTTTGTTGCCGACGATGAACTGCGTCCTGTGATGTGCGGTATATTTTTTGATTTAAACACCGCCAACAAACTCGCCATGGTAGCCAGCAATGGTCATGCTTTGGCTCGTAAGATATACGACATCGAAAACACCATCGAACCTATCTCGTTCAACCTACCACTCAAGGCATCAACGATGCTGACCAATATCATCAACAAGGCCGACGAAGATATTGAAATCGTTGTAGATGGAAACCGTGTACAGTTCAAGACCAAGGACTATACGATGATCAGTCGCTTGATTGATGGTAAATACCCTAACTACAATTCCGTGATACCTACGGACAATCCTATTGCTATCAGTTTGCCTACTGACACGATTGCAGGATGTCTGCGTCGTGTATTGATATCAGCTAACGACAGTACATCATTGGTATCTTTCACCCTGAATAAAGGTTCTCTATTGTTGTCCGCACAAGACGAAGCATTTGGTACGTCGTCTGACGAAACCGTTGCTTGTGAGTACGAAGGTGATAAGTTCGCCATCGGACTGAAAGGTACGCTTATACTCGACATCCTCTCTGTTATCCCATCTGGAACGGTTGATATCAAGTTGTCAAACCCAACACGTGCGGCTGTATTCGTACCTCAAGAGAATGCAGAAGGTGAGGATCTTACCTTGATTTGCATGCCGATGATGTTGAATGCATAAAAAAAACATGCGTTTTTCATTAGAAACTTTGATAGTTTTTAGCGAAAATAATCGTAAAAAGAACGTAAACTTTTACAGAAAAAAACGTAAAAAAAGAAGTAAAAAATGATGTTAAATTTCATGTTTTTTTTGAATAAAAATCATAAGAAATAATTCATGTTTTCTTCTTAAATCAATCACCATATCTCACCTATGGGCCGAACAAAAAAATTAGTATATCTTCCTCTTTACACGAAGGATTTCACAGGCGATGAACGCCTGCGAATGTGCTCACCTTCGGCGTGGGGAATTTATATCTATCTCCTGTGTTTGTTGAATAATGCCCCCGTGCGTGGAGCATATAAGATGAGTCTGCTGGAGCGTCGGCCTGACTTGAAGAAATCATTGACACAGCGTATTCTGGGTGCGACAACTGTCACACAGAAGTTGCACCCGTTCGCGGAAATTCTGCAGCGACAGATGCCATGGAAGAAAACAGAAATCCTACGAGGGCTGAAAGAACTTTTGTTCTATGGAGCCATCACTATTGAGGGCGATGCCATCATTCAGAAGCGTATGTTTAAAGAAGGCGGCAACAGTCTGACAACAGAAGAAAACAGCGTTGAAGAAGACACTGAAAAAGGTACCGAAAAAGGTGCAAATAAAAGTACCGAAAAAAGTACAAAAAAAAGTACGAAAAAAAATGATTTTTCTTCGCGCGAACACGCGCACGCTCATAGTGAGATTGAGATTGAGAATATAAATAATAGTAATGGTATAGTAATAGAAGGCGAAAAAAACGCAAAAAAAGAAGTAAAAAACAAGAAAAAAACAAAAGAAAAT
>Ga0310696_10002805_pt1 | contig 22493 bp, 20 predicted proteins | sample AusTroGonzalo_MG_4_FD_203885 | JGI IMG/M metagenome (GOLD analysis project Ga0310696, IMG submission 203885) | Bovine rumen microbial communities from tropical cattle in Woodstock, Queensland, Australia - Gonzalo_02 (v2) (version 2) | ecosystem: Host-associated > Mammals > Digestive system >...
GGATCTTCTTGCGCGCCGATCTCTGCACGTTCTTGAAGTTGACGAAGATGCCCTGCGCCGTTTCGGGACGGAGGTAGACCGTGTTGGTCGTGTCCTCGGTCACGCCGATAAAAGTCTTGAACATCAGATTGAACTTGCGGATCGGGGTGAAATCGCCGCTCCCGCAGTCGGGGCAGACGATATGATGTTCCTTGATATACGCCGACATCTCGTCGTCGGTCATCCCGGCGGGATTGACGTCGATCTTGTTCTGAAACGCGTAGTCCTCGATCAGTTTGTCGGCGCGGTGACGGCTCTTGCAGACGCGGCAGTCCATCAGGGGATCCGAGAAGCCGCCGAGATGCCCCGACGCCACCCAGGTCCGGGGATTCATGATGATCGCCGAGTCGAGCCCGACGTTGTAGGGATTTTCCTGCACGAACTTTTTCCACCAGGCGCGCTTGACGTTGTTCTTGAACTCGACGCCGAGCGGTCCGTAGTCCCACGAGTTCGAGAGACCGCCGTAGATCTCCGAGCCCGGGAAAACGAAGCCCCGGTTCTTGCACAGGGCTACGATCTTGTCCATCGTTTTTTCGCTGTTGTTCATATCGTCCTCTTTCTCGCGGTGTCCCGCGTTCTTTTTCGGATTATTCGGTGATCTCGCCGATCACGCCGTCGCCCGAAAGGGCGGTCGGCAGCACGCGGCGGATCTGCCCCGCCAGGTCGCGTTCGGTCTTGACCCTGACCTCGATATAGTTTTCGGAATGTCCCGTCAGGTATTCCCCGTCCCTGGTCTCGAAGACCACCGAGAGGGGGGTTTTTGCCCCGATCAGGTCGGAAAGCAGTTCCCTTGCAACGTCGCGCCCGCATTTGACGAGTTCCCGCACGCGCCTGTGTTTCTCGGCGCCGGGTATCTGATCCGAAAAAGACGCCGCCGGCGTTCCGGGGCGGGGCGAGTAAGGAAAAACGTGCAGACGGAGGAAGCGCGCCTCGCGGCAGAAGGCGACCGTCTCGGAAAAGTTCTCTTCGCTCTCCCCCGGAAAACCGACGATCACGTCAGTCGTGAAGGTCACGCCGGAGATCGAACGGCGCAGGGCGGAAAGCGCCTCGCGCACCTGCGCGGTCCGGTAGGGACGGCGCATCGCGGCAAGCACCGCGTCGGAGCCCGATTGGAGCGAAAGGTGAAAGTGCGGGGCGAGTTTTTTGATCGCGGAGAGCCGCGCGATCGTCGCAGGAGTCATCATTTCGGGGGAAAGCGAACTCAGCCGGATGCGCTCGACGTCGGTTTTTTTTGCAAGATCGGAGATCAGATCGACGAGCCGATATCCGTCAAGGTCGATCCCGTACGCCGCCGTTTCGATCCCGGTCAGAACGATCTCGCGCGTTCCCGAGGCGACCAGTCCCGCGACCTCCCGGATCACGTCGTCCGGCTTTTTCGAGCGGACCGGTCCGCGGGCAAGCGGAATGGCGCAGTAGGCGCAGCGGCAGTTGCAGCCGTCCTCGATCTTGAGGAAAGCGCGGGTGCGGGGAGCGCGGGTGATCGACGCGGATTCAAACGGGACGCCGGCAAGGTCGCGCACCGCGACCTTCGCCGTTTCTCTGGGACGAGCGAGCAGATCGAGGGCAACCTCCGGCAAATGCATTTTCCGGTCGTTTCCCGAAACGTAGGAGACGCCGCGGATGGCGGCGATCCCGTCGGGGTGCAGTTGGGAGGAGCAGCCCGTCACGATCACGATCGCCTCCGGATTCTCCCGGACGGCGCGGCGGATCATCTGCCGCGATTTCCGATCGCTCTCGGCGGTGACGGCGCAGGTGTTGACGACGTAGACGTCGCAGACGGCGTCGAAATCGGAAACGACGAATCCCTCTGCGGCAAACCTCTCGGCAAGCGCCTCGGTCTCGTACTGCGACACCTTGCATCCGAGCGAGCAAAAACCGACGCGGTAGGGCATACCTCTCTCCTTTCTTTCACTCTGAATGTAAATTATAACATTGTTTTTTCTTTTTGTAAATAGTTTTCCCGCAAAAAGAGCCGTTTGGGAGAATAAGAGAGACGGCGGCGCGGGAAACTAACGAAAAAAGGAGGGGGCGCCGTGGCAACCATCTTTTACCGCATTACGGTGATCTATATTCTCCTTTCGGTCTCGCTCCGCCTGATGGGGAAAAGACAGGTCGGAGAATTGGAGGTCTCCGACCTGATCTCTACGCTTCTTCTCTCGGAGATCGCGGCGCTTCCCGTCGCCGATCCCGAGATCCCCTTGCTCTACGCTGTGATCCCGCTGTTTTTCATACTTTCGCTCGAATTGCTCATCACCTGCTTAAAGAACCGGTTCGCCTGTCTTAAACGCGTCTTTGAACCGCGGACGACGGCGCTGATCAAAAACGGAAAGATTGATCAGCGCGCGCTCTCCAAACTGCGGATCTCGGTCGACGAGTTGATGGGGGAACTGCGCCTGCAGGGGGTGGACGATCCCGCCGACGTTGCGCTCGGAACGTTGGAGCAGAACGGGCGGCTCTCGGTTCTGCTCGTTCCGGAAAAGCAGCCGCTTTCAAGATCGGCGCAAAAGGGAGATCGCGGGGGGTATCAGAATCCGGTCATTCTGGACGGGGTTCTTGACAAAACCGCGCTTGCATCCATCGGATTTGATCGAAAAGCGGTCGACGCGATCCTGAAACGGAAAGGCGTTTCCGAAAAAGAAGTCTTTCTGCTTACGCTCCGCGAAGACGGGCACTACACCTTACAGGAAAAGGAGCCGGGATGAAAAAGCCGATCCTCTTCTCTTCCCTTTTGCTTCTGGTTCTTATCGTCGGAGTCTTTCTCGGCGGTCACCTGACCGCGCGCTCGATCGATTCGCTCCGCGGGCAGGTCGAGGCGCTCCCCGACGAAGGGATCGCGACGGTCGAGCAAACCGACGCGATCCACCGGCTCTGGCAAAAACGCGAAAAGGTCTATCTGCTTACGCTCGACCATCGGGTGCTCGCCGACCTCGACCGCGCCGTTTCAACCCTCTGCGGCGCCTGCCGCGCCGGGGACGAATCGCTCTATACCGTTTCGCGCCACGAACTGATCGCGGCGCTGACGCGGCTCTCGGAGGAAGCGGGAAACGCGGCGCTGAACTTTTTGTGAACCGGGTGCCCGGTCGATATACGGCGCGGAAGCGCCGTTCGATATAATTGCCGCGGCGAACGCCGCGGCAATTTCGATATATTCCGCATTCCGCGAAACTCGATATATCGCCCGCCGAGTGTTCGGCGGGCGATAAGAAACGTTACGATCAATTAACGGTTACAAGCGAGGTTTCGTCAAGGATGAAGGTCGCGGAGCCGGGTTCGCCGCCGCGGGTGTAGTAGACGGTGACGGTATCGCCGACCCGACAGGTCAGCATCACGTCGACGGCGATGAAACTGCGGTCGATCTTGTAGGTCACGTCCCCGATCTTGATGGCGGTAATGACGTCGCAGGTCTTGAGAACGCCGTCGGCGGGCTTTCCGCTCGTGATCCCGTTCAGACTGACCGTTTCGCGGATGCGGGTCGTTTTCGTTTCCGCGTCGTAATACGCGGAGGAATCCGACACCTCGAGCGAAATGCCGAGCATACATTTCTTCGGACTGGTGATCGTCGTTCCGTTGCAGGTCTCGATGATGTTGTCGGCGACGTAGGTCGCGATGTTGGAGGGAATGGCGTAGCCGATGTTCTCGACCGAACTCGACGTGATCTTAGCGTTCACGATGCCGATGAGGCTCCCGTCCTCGCTGAAAAGACCGCCGCCGCTGTTCCCCGAGTTGATCGCGGTATCGACGCGCAGAAGCCGGTAAGAGACGATCGAAACGTTGTCGCACGCCTGCATCTGGATATATTCGGAGTCGACCGAAACGACGCCGCGCGTGACCGAGATCCCCTCGCCCTCCGCGTTGCCGATCGCGATGGCGGTATCGCCGACCGTCAGAAGGTTGGAGTCGGAAACGCTGACGGCAAGCGCCGAACTGTTTTTCAGTTTTTCGCTTCCCTCGATTTTCAGAACCGCGATATCGTAGTTCATCGAGCCGCCGACGTAGGTCGCGTCGATCGCGTTGACTTCGTTTTCGCTTCCGTAGAGGTAAACCTTGATCTGATCGCTGATCTTGTTTTCGGTCAGCGAAGCGTAATAGTAAACGACGTGATAATTGGTGATGATATAGGCGTCGCCCTTCTCCTTATCGAGGCGGTAGATCACGCCCGACCCCGACTGCTGCGCCTGTCTGGTCGTGGTTCCGCCGCCGCCCATTCCGAACCAGCCGCCGTAGGACGTGACCTGATACTGGAAGGAGCAGGTGATGCTGACGCTCGAAAGAAGCGATTGACTGATTCCCGCGGAAGTCGGAGCGATCCCCGCCTGGGCGAGTTCGCCGTCGTCGTAAGAAAGATACTCCCGAAGGAAGGAGAGAAGGTCGCCCTCGTATCCCGCCTCGCAGGCGGCGGCGTAGATCGCCGAAACCGAGAGGTCCTCCCCCTTCAGCGATTCAAGCCACGAAGTCTCGTCCCCCTGATAACCGTTCGCAACGGCGATATCGTAGGCGGAGAGCCCGTCGCCCTTCCCCGTCACACCGATGCAGGACGCGAGCAGAAGACAAAGAAGAATCAAAAGTATGAACAGAGCGCTCTTTTTCATCTTAAAAACCGTCCTCACTCAGATAGAACCGGTTTATCCCGGTTGCTTATACACATTGTAACACCGAGATAAGACGAAACTGAAACAAGAAAATGAGTTTTTCGTGAACAAAAGAAAAACTTTTATAGAAGGTTTTTCGCGGAATTGCTTTACAATTCGTTTCGGATTTGCTATAATGGAAGCGGAAAATATCGGAATCGGCGACAAAACGGAAAAAGGAGACGCGATCCTATGCAGAACGAAAAGAACGCGGGACGGCAATTCCCCTTTGAAATGACGGTCCGGCACGGAGAGGGACGGCTGATCCCCTCTTTTATCCGCGACGGATGGATGTCGTTTATCGGGGTGCTGTCCGGAAAAGTACGGATCCAGGCGGGTCTCTTCTCCCGCGAAGCGGCGGAGGGCGAGATCCTGTTCGTCGCCCCCTCCCGGCTTCTGTACTGCGAATCGGTCGACGGTCCCGCCGAGGTCCGGCTGATGACCTTTCACGAGTCGATCCTTTCGCAGAATATGGATACGATCGAGTCGGAATTGCTCTATATGCTGACGGTGCAGGCAAAGAATCTGCTGTTCACTTTCACGTCGGATCATCCCCTTCACGCCAGACTGACCGCCCTGATGGACGCGGCGCAGGACGAGTTTGAGGCGCGCGAGGTCTGCTACGCGATGCCGATCCGCGCCAACCTCTATCTGATGATGACCGAACTGCTCCGTCATTACGGCGGCGAACGGCGCGGCGACGACCGCGTCGTCTATCACAACGTGATGCGGATGAAGCCGGTCCTCGACCGGATCGAAAACGATTACGCGGAAAAAATGACGATCCCTTCCCTCGCCGCCGAACTCTGCCTGACCCCCGACCATTTCACGCGTATTTTCCGAGAGGGCGTCGGCGTCCCGCCCGTCGAGTATATCAACCGGGTAAGGCTCCATCACGCTTTGGTTCTGCTTGCCGAAACGACCTTCCCGGTCTCGGAGGTCGCCGAACGCTCGGGCTTTTTCAGTATGCAGTACTTCTACCGCATCTTCCGCGAAACGCTCGGGAACTCGCCGCTGTCGTTCCGGGGGATGCTGGCGGAATAAGAATGCGGAACGAAATCTTCGTTCCGCGCGATATGCAGAGAGAGAGGCGCCTTGGGCGCCTCTCTCTCTGCGATACGTCGCGCGGGAACCCTGTGTCCCTCTGCGCGATGTGAAAGAGACCAAAAGGATTGACCGGTATCTTCTCGCGCCACAGGCGCGAAGAGACTGCTTATCGTGTTTGCGCAGCAAACATATCGCGCCGCGCAATACGCGGCATTTTTCTTCTGTCTCTTTCGCGCCCGCAGGGGTGACTCGACGAAGCGCGCTTGCGCGATTTGGTGAGTCGCGGGGTCCCCGCGAGGCATATCGCGTTCCGCAAACCGTCGTTTGCGGAACATATCGCGCAGGAGCAAAGCGACTGCATATCGTGTTTGCGCAGCAAACATATCGCGCCGCGCAATACGCGGCATAAGTTCAGTCGACCCAGACGCGCTTCACGCGGGCGGTCAGACCCGCAAGCAGTTCGTTCGGGATCGATCCGGCGTGCTCGGAAAGCGCGATAAGATCCTCCTGCACGTTCCCGAAAAGGACGGCGTGATCGCCCGCCTTGACGGAAAGTCCGTCGGGGAGAGCGACCGAAGACAGATCCATCGAGATCCGCCCGACGAGGGGGCACTTCGCACCGCCGACCGTGACGAGCCCGCCCGAACAGGAACGCAGGAAACCGTCGGCGTAACCGATCCCGAGCAGGGCGATCCGCGTGGGCTTTTCGATCCGGTAAGTACGGTAATACCCGACCGTCTCGCCCGGAGCGAACGTCCGAACCTGCAAAATCGGGGCGGCGAGGCGCATCACGGGGACAAGTCCCGGATCGACAAGATGCGGCGCGGGATTATACCCGTAGAGTGAAAGTCCCGGACGGATGATCGGCTGCGTATCGGCGCCGAAGCGAAGGATCGACGCGCTGTTGGCAAAGTGCGCCGGAAGAGACAAGCCGCGTTCGGAGAGCTTTTTCAGCAGTCCGCGGAAGATCTTAACCGATTTTTCGGCAAAACCCTCCGGAACGTCGGCGTCCGGGATGTGGGTATAGATCGACGTCGGGAGCAGGCGAGCGTTTTTCGCGACCGAGAGGATCTCTTCGGTCGGGTCGCCCGAAACGGCGGGAAACCCGAGCCGTCCCATACCGGTATCGACGGCGAACACGATCTTCAGCCGTTTTTCCGCGGGAACGCGGGCGGCAAGTTCGTCGGCGTACCCTTTGCAGTTGACGACCTGCGTAAAGTCGCCCGCGAGCAGGTCGGGCACAAGCGTCGGATCGGTCGGCGCGAGGATCAGGATCTCGCAATCGGGAACGGCCTCTCTTACCTCGACCGCCTCGGAGAGCCGCGCGACGGCAAAACGCCGGGCGCCGACCTTCCAAAGCCGGAGCGCGACCTCGCGCGCGCCGTGTCCGTAGGCGTTCGCCTTAACGAGCGCAAAGGCGTTTTCGGGGGCGACCCCCGCCGTGCGCGTCAGAAGAAGAAAGTTGTTTTGGAGCGCCGCCGTCGAGAGCAGAGCGGTCGCTTCGGTGATTTTCGGTTCCATAGTTCGTTCCTTTCCACGTAAAACCGGTCAGCGCGACGCGTATTCTCGGAGATACGCATTCGAGACCGGAAAATCAAAATAGGTATCCGGATAGGGTTCACTTGCCAGATAGAAATGCCACCATTCGCAATTGTTCGGCAGAAAGCCGTTTCGCGTCATGATCTGCCGGAGCAGCATCCGGTTTCCGTACTGTTTTTCGGTGACGCCCCGGTAATCGGGATGCGATATCTCACTCAGAAGATCGAACGGGCTTCCCATATCGACCTCTTCCCCCGTCTTTTCAAAGAGGAGCGTCAGGTCGACGGCGCTGCCCCGGCTGTGCCCCGATCTTTCCGAGACGTACCCTTTTTCAAACAGTTCCCGTTTGTCGAGATCGGGATAAAAAACCGTTTTCATCCTTTGATCCGCGACGTCCTCTGCCCACCGGATGAAATGCGCGACCGCCCGCGCCGGGCGGTAGGCGTCGTAGACCTTCAGGCGGTATCCGAGAGCGCGGGATTCGTCGCTCGCCCGTTTCAGGGCGGTCGCCGCTTCTCTTGTCAGGACGGCGCAGGGCTCCTCGTATCCGTCGATCGGCTCTCCGACGAAATTGTAAGCGGTGTAATAGCGGATCTCCTGTTCGACTTCGGGGGCGAGATCCGAGAGCAGGACGAAGCCCGAAGGATCGAGCGTCGAAGGGGTTCGTTTTTCTTTGATCGTTTGCATACGGCTTGTCCTTACCGGAACGGTTTTCCGTCTTTGTCAAGCGCCGCGAGGCGGCGGATGAGATAGGTATTTTCAAGCGGGGAGCCGTCGAGGAAACGCGTTTGCTGATCGAGGGCGATCATCACGTAATCGGGATTCAGAAACTCGCCCTGCGAGGTACCGAGGGTCATCGTCAGCCGAAGCCCGTTTTTGCCCGTCACCTCGACCTTCGCGTTGCCGGTCTGCCGCCCGACGACGCGCTCGCTCGCTTTTCCGTGGGTGAGGTTGCGGCAAGTGAGACCCGGGTCGGCAAGCAGCGCGCGAAACGACGCGGCGAGTTTTTCGGCGTCCTTATCGGTTCTGACGATGATCTCGTATTCCGCGGAACATTGATCGGTCAGTTTATTGTCCGGATAATACGCCTCGAGGAAGGTCAGTTCGGCGGGGGTGGCGTGATTCAGCCGTTCGAGGGCGTCGGCGGGGTCGATCCGCTCGGTCAGGCGGAGTTCCATCAGTTCGCATTCGCTCTCCATCCCGACCGACATCGGCGTTCCGAAAACGATCTTCGGCACCGGATTGAACCCCTGCGTGAACCAGCAGGGGATTTTGGCGCGGGTCGCCGCCTTTGAGACCGTGCGGACGAGTTCGAGGTGAGAGATATAGCGGAGCCGACCGACCTTGCGGAACCGGAAGCGAAGCCGGATCGGGGTATTGTCGCAGGGGCGGTTCACTTTTTCTTCGGACACCATCGGGTATTCCCTCCCAACCGATCCGCTCCGCAGCCGTTGCAATGCTCGGCGCAGGAGGGGGTCGTTTTCTCGGCGTAGGCTTTTTCGCGTTCGCGTTTCAGATACTCTTTCGTCACGCCGCAATCGATGAGATCCCACGGCAGCACCTCGTCAAGCCCGAAGGTGCGATTGGCGTAAAAGGCGGGATTGACGCCCGTGCGGGCAAAATACTCCATCCACTTATCGTAATCGAAGTGTTCGCTCCACGCCGAGTACGCCGAACCCTCCCGGGCGGCGAAGACGAGTGCGGGGGCGAGGCGGCGGTCGCCGCGCGCCAGCACGGCTTCGACCCGCGAGACCTTCGCGTCGTGGTAGTGATACACGACCTTGCGGTCGGTGATCTGATCCTTCAGATAGAGCTGCTTCTCCTGCAAGACCTCGAGCGGATCCTGCCCCTCCCATTGGAAAGCGGTAAAGGGTTTCGGCACGAAGCAGGAGACGCTGACCGTCACGCGGACGTTCCGTCCGCGCTGCTCCTTCGGCGTTTCGTAGAAGACGTGAACGGCGTCGGAGGCGAGTTTCGCGATCCCCGCAAGATCCTCGTGCGTTTCGGTCGGAAGTCCCTGCATAAAGTAGAGTTTGACGCTCTCCTTCCCCGCCGAATACGCGATCCCGACGGCGCGAAGCAGATCTTCCTCCCGCACGTTTTTGTTGATGACGTCGCGGAGGCGCTGCGTCCCCGCCTCGGGGGCGAAGGTGATCCCGCCGCGGCGCACGCCCGAGATCCGATCCATCAGTTCCTTGGTGAAACTGTCGACCCGGAGCGAGGGGAGCGAGAGACTGACGTTCTCCCGGTCGGTCCACGAGAGCAGTTTGTCGGTCAGTTCGTCGATTTTCGAGTAGTCGGAGGTTGAAAGCGAGATCAGCGAGATCTCGTCGTAGCCGGTGTTTTCATAGAGACAGCGCGCCTGTTCCGATAGTTTCTCTGGCGTTTTTTCGCGGATGGGACGGTAGACCATTCCCGCCTGGCAAAACCGGCAGCCGCGGATGCAGCCGCGGTAGAGTTCGAGCACGATCCGGTCGTGCACCGTCTCGCTGTACGGGATCACCGGCTTTAAGGGATAGGGCGCGTCGTCAAGGTTGCCGATGATGCGTTTGACGATCTTCATCGGAATATCGTCGTACTTGGGCGTGAACTTTTCGATCGTGCCGTCGGCGTTGTACGACACGGCGTAAAGAGACGGGACGTAAAAGCCGGGCAATTTCGCCGCGGCGTGAAGAAACGCCTCCTTCGTGTAGTTCCCCGCCTCTTTCATATCGCGGTAGAGGTGGGAGAGTTCGACGAGGGCGTCCTCGCCCTCTCCGATCGAAAAAACGTCGAAAAAGTCGGCGACCGGTTCGGCGTTATAGGTGCAGGGACCCCCGCCGACGATGATCGGGTACTCCTCGCCGCGATCGCGGCTGAAGAGAGGCAGCCCCGCAAGATCGAAGACGTGGAGGGCGGTCGGATAGCACATCTCGTACTGGAGCGTCACGCCGACGATATCGAAATCGGTCAGGGGGTCTCCGCTCTCGAGCGCGGTCACGGGGATCCCGTACTCCTGCATTTTTTCGCCCATATCGGGGGCGGGGGCGAAGACCCGTTCGCACCAGATATCGGGGGCGGCGTTCAGGCACTCGTAAAGGATGCGCATTCCGAGATTGCTCATCCCGATCGAATAGATCTCTGGAAAAACGAAGGCAAAGCGAACCTTGACGTTCGCTTTGTCTTTTTTCACTTCGTAGAGTTCCCCGCCGACGTAAGCGGCGGGCTCGGAGACCGATTTCAGGACGCCGTGCAGTCGGTCGAGACGGTCGCTCTGTTCCATCGTCATTTCCTTTCCTGATTGCGCGCGTTCCGCATTCCTTCCGCGATCTTCTTTCCCGACGACGTCGCGTGCCAGACCGAGATCAGGATCAGAACGAGACTGTAAATCGCGGAGAACCACGCCGGGATCGGCGTGTTCGGATAACGGATCAGAAAGAACGCCGCCAGCCCCGCGCCGAGAAGGAACTGTCCGAGTTTGCAGAAGCCGAGCCAGGCGCGGGCGCGGACGTAGCGGCGGAACGCGTGAAGCGCGTCGAGCATCGTAGCAAGCGAACCGAGCGCGAAGAGCCCGCTCTCGGCGCGGCGCACCTCTTCTTCATCCAGATCCGAAAGACCCATCCGACGGATCCTGACCGCCTCGTCGGGCAGGTAACTGATTCTGGAAAAGTAGGCGGCGTTCAGACAGGGATCGAAGGTGCGGATCTCGGTCGAAACGCCGAGTTTCCGGAGTTTTTCCGCCCGCACCTCGAAAGCGCGGGAGAGAACGTATTCCAGATAGAAGCGCGCGCGCACCTCTCCCTCGTAGGCGACGAAGAGGACGCACATCCGGTCGTTTTTCAGTACTTTATCGACCTCCACTTCTGGAAGCGAAAAGCCGTTCTGCGACAGATACTCTCCCGATCCGACGAAGATCGTCCTGTTTTCGACCTTCGCCGTGACGCCGCCCGACACGATCTCGGTAATCTCGGCGTCTTCCGGCGCGTCGCCCGTCGCCTCGGCAAGGACGCGCGAAAGGGGTCCGCCGAGTTTTCCGTAGATCGCCGAAAGAAGGCGCAGGATCTCGTCCAGTCGGCTGTCCCGGAAAACGTTGACGATCCGGATCCGCGTCTCCTCGTGCGAGAAAGCGTCGCCGTCCTCCACCGAAAAGGTGGTCACGTGCGCGTAGCGGAACGCCGCCTCCTCCCCGATCACGGCGGTTCCGCCGTCAAGGAAGGCGCGGGCAAGTTCGTTATACCAGATCCGCCGCGAGATGAGCGAAGCGAAGGGACAGGATAAAAGCAGGACCGAGATCGCGACCGAGAACGCCGGAGCGATCCCGGAATCGGTCGAAAGAAGCACGGTAAGGAAGCCGCCGACGGCGACCCCGACCGAAAGGAAAGCAAGCACGAGTTGGAAGCCGGAATCCTCCCGGTAGGATTTGACGTCTCCGTCGTAACTGTCGATATAGCGGACGGGCGAAAGCGAGAGGCGGTCGCCGTCGCCGTCGTCCCGGTCGATCGCCGCGTATTTAACGCCGCGATTCCGGATCAGCCCGAGCGTGCGGTAGCGGGTCTCCCATTCCAACAGTTCGCTCCAGGTCGACGCCGTCAGAACGATCGCAAGCGGAAGCGCGGCGAAGGTCGCGCCCCTCCCCGCCCGGAAGACGGCGTCGAGGTCGAACCAGACGACGGCAAGAAGCGCCAGAACGAGCAGGGATTCGGCACGGAACCGTTTATCGAGCAGCGCACGGGCGCCCGCGTAAAGCGTACGCCACGAACAGTAGGCGACGAGGAGGACCAGTTGGAGATCAAGCAACGCGGAGGCGCCGGGCACCCGGCTGATCCCGAGGGGCACCGTCGCGTCGAAACCGAACACCTGAAACGATTCCAGAACGAGCAAAAGGATCGAAAACAGAATCGATAAGCAGAGCCGGACGCGCGCCGCGCCGATCCGCTGCATCGCGTATTTTTGGCGGACGTCGATCTCTTTTTCGTTCAGTTCGGTCTTCTTCTTTTCGGGTACGGGCAGGGGCGCCTCTTCGGGGGCGGGAATCTCGGGCGCCGGAGCGGGCGCGGCCTCGGGAGAGGCGGGAAGTTCCTCGTCGGGGAGTTCGGCGTCGGGTCCGTCGTTATCAAACAGATCGCTTTCGTCGGACAGTTGTCCCCCGTCGGGAAGACCGATCTGCCCGAACAGTTCGTCCTCGTCGAGCGGATCGCGCTCGTTCCAATCGAAGACCGGCGGAACGGAGGGCGTTTCGGACTCGGAAGAAACGGCGTCTCCGTCGGTTTGTCCTGCGTCGGACGTGTTTTCGGGATCCTCCGTCGGCTTACGCGACGCCGGATCCTCCGTCGGAGTTTCGTCCGCCGGTTCGAATGACGGGGCGAAAAGATCGTCGCCGTCGAAGAGGGGGTCGACGGGGGGACGGTTCATCTCATCAGTCATCGTCTTACTCCTTCTTCAGGTCTCTCTGCCGAGCCGCCTCCGCCAGGATCACAGCGGCGGCGGTCGAAACGTTCATCGATTGCACCTTTCCGTGCAGGGGGATCGAGGTGACGAAGTCGCATTTTTCGCGGACGAGGCGGGAGATCCCCTCTCCCTCGCTACCGAGGACGATCGCCGCCGGTCCCGAAAAATCGGTCGCGTAATAGGGGGTTCCGTCCATATCGGCGGCAAAGATCCAGAATCCGCGTTCTTTCAGATCCTCGATCGCCGCGGTGAGGTTCGGGACGCGGGCAACCGGGAGATACTCGATCGCCCCGGCGGAGGCGCGCCCGACGAGGGCGGTCAGTCCGACCGCCCGCCGCTTCGGAATGATGAGTCCGTGCGCGCCGGTACATTCGGCAACGCGGATCAGCGAACCGAGATTCTGCGGATCGAGGATCCCGTCGGCAAGAACGATCAGCGGCGCCTCTCCCCGCTCGGAGGCAAGCGAGAGCATATCGTCGACGGTACCGTAGTTCTGCTCGGCGGCAAAGGCGACGATCCCTTGATGCCGCGCGTAGCCCGACATCTGATCGAGTTTTGTCCGGTCGACCTCGGCGATCGGGATCTTTCGCGCCGACGCCTCGCCGATCAGTTGAATGATCGAACCTTCGCGCTCGCCCTTCTGTACGTAGATCTTGTCAATATCGCGCCCGCCGGCGAGAAGTTCCCGGACGGCGTTACGCCCGACGACCATATTCTCGTTGATCTCTTTTTCCGTCTTTTCGGGCGCGGCGTCACGCCGGGCGGCGTCGGCGGGGCGGCGGGGAGAATCCCCCCGCCCGAAGGGCTTCGCGCCGGGTCTCTGCCCCTGCCGCGCGTTCCGGGGACGGTATCCGCCCGCCGGTTTCGGTTTGTTTTTTTCGTATGCCATACTTTCACCGCCTGACAATTCTTCTCCTATTATATCTATTATATCACGAAGAAAACGGTTTGTACAGAGAGAGGCGAAAAGTTTTTTCCTTTCCCGATCGGTAACATCCTTTCGACCGAATTGCGCCCCGGTAGCATCCTTTCAACCGGATTGCGCCAGCTCAAGTTATCAGGCGCGCGGGAGCGAGTGCAGAATTGCCGTTTGCGACCCGAAGGCGTATTTATATACGTCGAGAGGGAGCAAACGGCAAGAGGAAAACGAATTTGAATACAAAAGGAGAAACCCGTTCGCGATTTCGCGAACGGGTTTCAACCTTAGACGCGTTTTGCTTTGCAAAGAATCAGCACGAAGCTGGAAGCGTTAACGGACAAATAGACATCCATTCGTTTTCCGGTCTGTGCCGCTCTCCGCGTGTCGTCCACAAAAAAAGAGGGCGTGTTGTCATTACACGCCCCTTTTTCGGAGAACCGATCAGTTGGCTCTTCTGGCTGCGAAGCACTCGCTGCAGTACACCGGCTTGCCGTCAGTCGGATTGAAGGGGACCTTGCAGGCCTTCCCACATTCCGCGCACACCGCGTCGAACATTTCTCTCGTGCCCTTCGCAGCGTTCTTTCTGGCGTCCCGGCATGCTTTGCATCTCTGGGGCTCGTTCTGGAAGCCCTTCTCTGCATAGAACTCCTGCTCACCCGCCGTGAACACGAAGTCCGCACCGCATTCCTTGCACTTCAAAGTCTTGTCCTGGAACATGTTGTTTCTTTCCTCGCTTTTGATTAGGTTTTTTGCCCGTGATCGGATTCCAACCGACGCCTTTGTGAACCAACGCTCTCCCTTAAGCTACCTGGGCATACAGATCTTCAAGAAAAGGAATCCGACAGGCGTTCCCGGATCTTTTTCACGGCACGACCGAGCGCGTTTGCAACCGACTTTTCGCTTTTGCGAAGGATGTCGGCGATCTCCCGGTTCGAGTACCCGTCCGCGCGAAGGATCACGGTTTTGAGTTCAAAGGGAGAGAGCAGTTCGGTAGAGAGGCGATAAAAATCCTTGACGGCTTCGGCATAAATCAATTCGTCCGCCGGATCGGTCCCCGTCCCTTCCCCGGTCGCCTCGTCAAGCGGTCCCTCCCGCCGCATCTCCCGCCGGAGAGCGGAAGTCAGCGCGTTGGTGACGCAGATCTTGGCAAACAGACCGAAGGTCGTTCCCCGCCGCTCGCTGTAGGCGAGCGCCGCACGGTAGAGCGCGATGGTCGCCTCCTGCATCATCACGCCGCCCTTCTCCCCGAAGGAAGCGACGGTCGAAACGAGCAGAGGACGATAGAGGTCGAGCAGGCGTTCAAACGCCCCCTGTTCCCTCTCGCGCACCGACCGCAAAAGCGCGGTCAGGTCGTCCGGATCGACTCTTTGATTCATATTCCCACCTTGATAGATATTAACATTATATCATTTTTGACGGAATTGTCAAGTGTTTTTATCGTTTTTTCGGAAAAAATCTAAAAAAATCACCCGAAAGCGAAAAAAGCCGAAAAAACGACCTTCCCGGTTCGATCAACGCAAAAGATAGTCAATCTCGCCGGTCAGGACCGAAAGAAGTCCCCGATAGGTCTTCTCGGGTTTACGTTCAAAGTTCCGGCAGATCTTCTCGGCAAGCCGCTCGGAGGGGACGGCGCAGGTCGTTTCAAGGATCACGCCGGACGCCTCGGTGATCGAGAGCCGGACGAGATACTGTCCGTCCTCCCGTCGCTCGGTCGAGGTGTGCAGGGTCGCCCCGCGCGCCTTCAGCGACAGGAGCCGCGCCGCGCAGATCATACTCTCCTCGCGGATCTTTTCGAGCAGGTTGCTCTGGAGTTGTTTCGCCACCATCCGCCCGGTCTCCGAGACCTGATAGTACGCGACGCCGTCGACCTCGTCCCCGAGGATGTGCCCGTCGTCCTGCAATTCGGAAAAGCACTCGGCAAAGTCGAATCCCCCGACGTAGCCCGTCTCGTGAACGATCCGGCTGATGGTGTCCATATCGAGGGGATATTGCAGATTGTCAAGCAGAAACAGGATAAAGATTTTGACGTCGGTCTTATCCCAGAGTTCTCTGTCGTTCTTCTTTTTCATATCGCGTTCCGCGTCCTTTCTCCGACGAAAAAGCGCGCTCTTCCGTTCGGTCTTTACCGTTCTCTCGGAAATCGGCGGGCGGGGCTCCGCGTCCGGCAATCATTCCGGATACGGAAATCCCCGCCCGCAGGGGTCGTGCCGATTAAAGTCAGTCTTCGCCGTCGTCCCCCGTCGTGTCGACGGGCACGGCTTCCGTCGCGGGAACCGTCCCGGTCTCGACCTCGGTCGTTTCCGCCGGGAGTTCGGTCAGATACTTCTCGTAATCCTTCTGCTCGCAACGGGTGAACGAAACGTAACCGAAGCGGTCGACGGTCAGACCCGAGAGTTCCGAACTGACGATATACGCGCGCTGATTGAAGAGAAGCGGGATCGCCGGCATCTCGTTCAGGAGGATCCCCTCCGCCTCGTGGAGCAGTTTGTTCCGCTGATCGAGGTTCTTCGCGTTATACGCCTTCAGGATCTTCGAGTCGTAGAGCGCCATCTTGTGCTCGTTGCGCCCGTTGGAGACGTAGTTCATCCGGTTCGGCTTCGGCACGTATGTCGCCGTGTTATCGTTGTTGATGAGCTGCTCGAGGGTCTTGTTCTCGCCCTCAACGATCGGAACGGCGTACATACCGCAGCCGTTCATCGTCGCGGTGAAAGTCGCGAGAACGGGCAGAGCGTTCGTCGAAAGCATCTGATAGTCGATGGCGAGAACGTCGTAATCCCGGTTTTCGTACTTTTTCTCCACGTCGTCGTCGTAGACCGTCAGCGGCACGTCGCCCTGCGTCACGGTACGGGAGGTTTTGTCCACGGGATCGAGGGTGACCGTGAAGCCGACGTCGTCCCAGACGCCCTTCACGTACTCGGCGATCAGCTGATTGACGGTCCCCGCCTTATAGGTCAGATTGAACGCGCCGAAGGAGACGAAGTTGCCGTCGTCGTCGGTCAGAGCGAGCGGGAGCAGAACTTTGACGGTTTCAAAATCAATATCGCCCTCGGAAGAAGCAAGCAGCTCCCCGACGGTTTTGACGTAGGTTTCAAGTCCGGTGCCTGCCTCGGCTTCCGCCTCGGCGTCCGCCGCCAAAGGCGTAACGGCTTCGATCTTTTCCTCATCGGATTTCTTGGTGTCTGCCAACACGGTCCCGACGGCTTCGGCGAAGGCTTCAAGACCCGCTTTTCCCTCGGCGTCTGCAAGCAGATCGTTGAGGGCTGCCACTTTTCCGGCGTCGTCCTTCCCGGCGTCCTCAAGCACGGCGTTCACGGTTTCAACGAAGGCGCCGAGTTCGATCATCCCCTCGGTTTCTTCGACCAGAGCGTTGAGGGTTGCAACGTAGGCTTTACGTTCGTCGTTTCTCTTGGCGCCTTGTTCGGCGAGCACAAGCAGTTCTTTGACGGTTTCGAGATCGACGGTTCCCTCCGCGTCCTTCGCCGCGAACGAGAGCAGATACTCAATGGCTTTCACCGCATCCGCTACCTCGTCGACCGACTTTTTGGGATTGATCGTCAGCAGACGTTCGACGGCGTTGAGTTCGGCTTTCGCCTCAGCCGGCGTCTTTTCCGCCGTGATCGACAGCGGATTCGTCGCTTTCCAGGCGTTGAAGGTCTCCCCCTCGCTGACCGTCTGCGGGATCAGACCGGTCGCCGGTTTTCCGTAAACGGCGATCGCGGCGATCGCTTCCCTGTCGAGAACGTCGGAGAGGAGTTTGCGGACCGTCGCAGTCGAGAAGAGGGGATTCGCGCAGTTGAAGAGGTAGGTGTAGGTCGAAAGGGTGTCGGTGATGACGGTTTGGCTCTTCTTGGCTTCGCGCACGCTCTGCGGGATCTCGCCGACGTAGAAAACGGTTTTCTCCGCCAGCCGGTCGATCAGCGATTCGACGTACTCGTCGTCCTCGATCGTAAGGTTGACGTTCCAGAGCGTTTTCAGAGCCGCGGGAACCACGTACTTATCCGCGGGAGCCGACGAATCCGCCGCGCGGTGGTACGTGAGGTTCCGTTCAAGGCGGAAGGAGCCCTCCTGCAAATCGAGTTCGGACACGCGGAACGGACCGTTCGTGAGGATCGTCGTCACGCTCTTTGCCCAGTAGGTCTCGTTATTGAGCACGCTTTTCGTGTTTATCGGAGAGAGGGCGACGTTCGCCAGATTCCGGAGGAAGAGTTCATAGGCGGTGAAGCCCTCCTCAAAGGTGATCTCGAGCGTATCGTTGTCGACCACCTTCACGCCGAGGGTTTCGATCCCCTTTTCGCCCTTCTTGATATCCATCGCGTTCTTCACGTCGTAGAGAAGCGTCGCGGCGGGATTTTCGGCGTCCGTGGGATAGTCCTCGTCGGAGGTCGGGCTGATCAGATCCTTCCACGCCTCCACGTAGTCCGACGCACGGACGAGCGTCGTCCTGTCGCTCCAATAGGATTCGCGCAGGTTGATCGTAACCTTGCCTGCGGATTTATCGATTTTGTAACTCTTCGCTCCCGCGAGTTCGAGTTCGCCGTTCTGAGCGATCGAAAACAGCGGCTCGAAAACCAGACGGATGATCGAGAGCGTCGCGTCGTTCGTCTGGTTCTTCTGCGGGTTCAGATCGGTGATCTCTCCGCCGAGATAGACGCTGATCTGCGCGCCGCCGCCGATCGGCTCGGATTCCTTCCCGCAGGAAGAGAAGGCGACCGTCACGGAGACAAGAAGCCCCAGGAGCACAAGCAGACTGATGACCTTTTTCATAAACTTACTCCTCACGATATCGGGTTTTGCCCATTTCATAACAAGTTTATTATACCACTTTTTCCGCCGCTTTTCAATGCTTCGCAAAAGAATGGAACAAAAAAAACAATCTTCGTAGACTTGCACAATTATTGCTTCTTTGATTTGTGCAAAATGATATCTGCTTTTCGCTTTTTCCCGTGTGTAAAGGAGAAAAAGCGGGCATACTGGAGAAAAAGAACCGCCGAAAGGATCACGCCATGTACGATGCGAACCTTTTTCCGCGCACCGATCTCGCGACCGAACGAAGAAGAGCCGACCTTTCCCTGCCGGGCACCGACTGCCGGGAGGAGACCGAGGGGCGCTTCACCGTGACGCGCATCACGGTCGGCGACGCCGTTTCCGCCCGGGCGATCGGGCGGCCGATCGGGCGATACCTGACGGTCGCGCATCCGCCGCTCGACCTCGTCGGGGAGGACGAACGGGAGGCGCTGACGGGGATCCTCGTTCGCGAGATCCGGTCGCTGCTCCCCCGCTTTGCGGCGGACAGAACGCCGACCGTTCTCGTCGTCGGGCTCGGCAACCGGGCGATCGTCTCGGACGCCGTGGGTCCCGAGACGGTCAAACGCATCACGGCGACCTCGCATCTTGCAGAGTACGAGCCGGCGCTCTTTTCCGATCTCGGATGCTGCGCCGTAGCGACGGCGGCACCGGGGGTTCTTGCCGATACGGGGATGGAAACGTCGGAGATCGTGTCCGGCATCTGCCGCGCGCTTCGTCCCGACTACGTGCTGGCGATCGACTCGCTCGCCGCCCGCTCCGCCGACCGCCTTATGACGACGGTGCAGCTCTCGGACACCGGGATCCGCCCGGGGTCGGGGATCGGCAATACGAGAAACGCGATCGACCGCGACGCCCTCGGTATTCCGGTGATCTCGATCGGCGTGCCGACGGTGGTGGAGGCGGCGACGCTCGTCGCGGATCATCTCGCGCGCGCCGGGGTCCCGGACGGGGAGCGCGACGCGATCCTCGACCGTCGAGACCGGTTCTACGTCACGCCGAAGGACGTCGATCTGGCGGTCGCCCGGGTCGCCCGTCTGCTCTCCGACGCGCTCTCGGCGCTTCTTTGTCTGCCGCGGGAAGAGCGGTGAAGTGAGGCGTCGCCGGCGGCGCGGGAAAAAGACAAAAGGAACACCTCATCCGGCGCCGCGCGCCACCAACGCGCTTGTCGGCGTGGGAGGAAGAATCGAAAAAGCGGCAGGCCGAGAGAAACGCGGCAGGATTTGCCGTTTTCGCACTCGTCGGCGTAGTGGTCTACGGCAGAGAGCGAAAACGGCGAAAGGCAAGGCGGCGCGGGCAAAAATGCCCGCGCCGCTCGTCTCTTTTAACCTTTTTTATCTTTTCATATTGCTCTCGGAAACGCGTTATCAAGTCCGTTTTTGCCGGTCATGCAAGTTTGTCTTCGGTCTGAGCGCCCGGCGGGCGCCGCTTTTTCGGTGGGGGGTCCGAAATATTCAGTTTTCGCGCCCCCGAACGATCCCGTCGAGGAAGGAAAGAAACGCGTCCCTCGTCTCTTCGAGCGGACGGTCGTTTACGAAAACGTAATCGTAGGGATAGTTCTCCACGCCGTCGTCGGAGGCGTTGCCGTAGGCGCCGCGCTCAAAGCGCGCGCCGCCCCGGATCAGGAGGGTCTTCGCCTCCCCGCCGGTCGCAGCAACGAACTTCGCGATCTCGCCGGGTTCGCGGACGTGGACGAAGAGCAGCTCGTCGTCCGACGAGAGGAACGCGCGGTAGCGCGAAAGCAGATAGGTCGTCGGAAAATCGTTGTATTCCGCCGTCAGCGCCTTCAGGTCGGAGAGGAACTTCCGCGCGCGGTCGGTCTTCTCCCCCTGCCAGCCGCAGAGGGCGGCAAGTTCCTTGATCGGGGTGATGGAGGAGATATTCTCGGTTTTATAGCGTTCGGCGGCGAAGCGGCAGAGCGTATCCTTGCCGACCCCGCCTTTTCCGTTGATCACGATCGTCAGTTTCATCTTTTCCTCCGGCAATCCGTCAAAGACGGAAATCCATCATTGCCTCGACGTTGATCTTTTCACCCGCGAAGGTCCGGAACCAGTAACGGCGAAGCCCTTCCGGGGTCGTTTCCTCGCCGCGGAAGATCCCGACCGTTTCGCCGAGTTTCGCCTCGTTCCGGTAATTGATCGACATTCCGAGAAGATCGCCGGCGCCGGGGTCGGGAAGATAATCGCAGAGGATATTGGGATAGCCCGTGTTGTTGACGTGACGGTTCACGTCGACGTCCGACCACATGACCTTCCGCTCGCCGACCGGTGCGAGGGCGACCGTTTCGGGGATGAGAAAGCGCGCCGGCGTCGAAACGGAAGGGGCTTCCCCGCCGCTGTACCCGTCTCCGAGCGTCTCGACCCGCGCGAAGCGCCCGGCGTTCCGGTCGTAGAGCGCCCAGACCGAAAGTCCCGCCGCGACGGTCTTCCCCTCCGCGTCGGTCAGCCGGTAGCCGCGGTCAAAGGAAAAGCCGCGCGAGGGGAGGGCGAAGGTCTCGACCGTCAAGTCCTCGTATTGCAGGATCGGGCGGATAAAATCGACGCACATCCGCGAGAGCAGAAACGAAAGCCCCCGCTCCATCAACTCGTCGTAGGAGGGGCGCTCGGTCAGCATCTGCCGGTTCGCCGCCTCCTGCAGCCAGCGCCAGACCGACGAGGGGCGCGCGATATGCCGCGCGTCGGTGTCGTGAACGGGAACCGAGATCCGCATCGAGTAACTCATCTTATCCTCCGCTTGTCGGGCGAAAAAGCGCCCGCGTCCCGTTTATTATAGCACGGAAAAAACGGGATTGTCAAGGGCGCGCCGCGGGTGAAACGGCGTAGAGATCGTCGAGCGGGAGGGCGGCGTCCTCGAGATAAAAGCGGCGGTACGGCAGGTCGATCCGCAAAAACCGCCCCCGCCGCGTGAGGTATTCCCCGCCGCGGAAATAGGTCACCGTGAGCAGATCCCCCGGGACGAGGTCGATCAGCGCGCGGTTGAGTTCCTCCGCCGCCTCCTCCGACAACTCGATCTTCTGCACGGGGCGGAACTCCGCCCGTCTCATGTATCCCGGGCGTTCCGAGAGCGCCTCGAAAGAGGCGAACTGCTTCGCCCTCTCGCCGCGCGGCATCCCGCCGTAGTCCCGGTTTCTTACGGTCGCTTCTCCCGCCATAGCCGTTTCTTCCTTTCGTGAATTATTTTTCACGAATAGTATAGCACGCAAAAAGGCACTTGTCAAGAGATTTTTCAAAAAAAGTCACGGGAAGTGTGACAAGCTGAAAGACGAGGCGCCGGGGAGCCCGGCGCCTCGCGCGATATGTTGCGCGAAAATCGCGCAACGCTATATGCGGGACGGTTCGTCCCGCGCGATACGTTCTTCCGGGCTGTTTGCCCGAAGAACGCGATATGCCGCTGCGCGGCGTGGGGGGCGGTACATAACTTTTGCCGTCCGAAAACCGGACGGCAAAATCATAACTGCCCCGCGGATTCCCGCGGGGCATCATAACACAACGCGACGGGTTTCCCCGCCGCGTTGTTCATAACTGCGAAGCAAGCGGCTCCCTGCTTACTTCGCAATATCTCCGTCCGTACAATGCACCGTATAATTGCCGGTAGAGTAATTCCAATCACTTCCTTTGCTGATCGCGTTCCATTGCGCTTTTGTGCCGACAAAGGTGACCAAGGTCAGCCCGGAGCAACCGCAGAACGCATAATCTCCGATGCTCGTGACGCTGTCGGGGATGGTGATCGAGGTCAGCCCGGAGCAACCGGAGAACACCTCTCTTCCAATGCTCGTGACGCTGTCCGGGATAGTGACCGAGGTCAGCCCGGAGCAACCGCAGAACGCAGAGTTTCCAATGCTCGTGACGCCGTTGCCGATCGCGACCGAGGTCAGCCCGGAGCAACCGAAGAACGCAAAGTCTCCGATGCTCGTGACGCTGTCGGGGATGGTGACCGAGGTCAGCCCGGAGCAGCCGTAGAACGCAGAGTTCCCGATGCTTGTGACGCCGTTACCGATCTTGACCGAGGTCAGACCGGAGCAACCGAGGAACGCGGAGTTTCCGATGCTTGTGACGCTGTCGGGGATGGTGACCGAGGTCAGCCCGGAGCAG
>Ga0310696_10002806_pt1 | contig 22487 bp, 13 predicted proteins | sample AusTroGonzalo_MG_4_FD_203885 | JGI IMG/M metagenome (GOLD analysis project Ga0310696, IMG submission 203885) | Bovine rumen microbial communities from tropical cattle in Woodstock, Queensland, Australia - Gonzalo_02 (v2) (version 2) | ecosystem: Host-associated > Mammals > Digestive system >...
ATACCCATAATCAGGTGGTTATTGCAGTGGGGTCCCACCTCTTCCCATTCCGAACAGAGAAGTTAAGCCCACCTGCGCCGATGGTACTGCAATGCAATGCGGGAGAGTAGGAAGCCGCCGTCTTTTTAACGAAGTAGGAATCACTTTCGGGTGGTTCCTATTTTTTTTGTGTCAATAATTCTTGGATTATTATTCGCTTTTCAAGAATATTTTGTATCTTTGCAGTGATGAATCAGGTGAAGCGAGGTTTGGTATGGCTTAGTCGTATTCATCGGTGTCGTGGCTTTGGTATACAGTCGCCCACCGATTATTCGTTTGTTCGTTATGTGATAAACGAACACTGGCCGTATTATGCCTACGATCAGTTTAACGATGACGACTGGCTGAGGAATAAATTAGGTAGACTTTATTTCAGACTGGCAAACTTTGTGCAACCTACTGAGATGCTTGCTGATGAATACACGCAGTATTGGCAGGCGGGGTGTATGCGTACTAAATTCCAGTCTATAATAAATAAGGTGGAACTTGCGATGGTAAATATAGATGATGCCGATGCCCTGGAAGCTTTGATAGAGAAATGTGATAAGCATTCTGTTGTGGTTGTTGAGGGAATATGGCGGAACTGGGATTATTGGCATCGGATAGAACAGGATGCAAGAACTTCAGTAACCTTTGATCTCTACTATTGTGGCATAGTATTCTTTGATAAATCCAGATATAAACATAACTATATAATTAACTTCTAACCTATTATGAAAATAACTAAAGTCTATACTCGAGGTGGTGATATGGGTAAAACATCACTTGTTGGAGGTCAACGTGTATCAAAGGCCTGTGTACGTCTTGAAGCATATGGCACCGTAGATGAGCTGAGTAGTAACCTAGGCTTGTTGGCAGCAATGATTACTGATGATGTTGAGAAAGATATGATTATCCGTGTTCAGAACTGTTTGTTCAACGTCTGTACGAATTTGGCCACCGACCAAGAGCAAACCGCCCTTCCTCAATCTGCTTATCTTCCTGAGGGTGAGATAGAAATGCTTGAGGGCAGGATTGACGAGATAATGCAACTGTTGCCGGAACGACAGGGGTTTGTTCTGCCTGGAGGTACAAAAGAGGCAGCACAGGCACATATTTGTCGCACTGTTTGTCGTAGGGCAGAACGCAGAATTGTTGCCTTCTCGGAAGTGGTACAGATAACCCCTCAAGTTTTGCAATATGTGAACAGATTAAGCGATTATCTATTTGTTTTAGCAAAAAAAATAAATTTTAACGCAAATCAGAGTGAAATTATATGGCAAAATGTTGGTAGATAGGAAATAAATGATTACTTTTGCGGCCGAATTAAAATAATGAATCAGTTAAACTAACAACTTTTATTATGTATTGGACACTTGAATTAGCTTCAAAACTTGAAGATGCACCCTGGCCAGCAACCAAGGATGAACTTATAGACTATGCAATCCGCTCAGGAGCTCCACTCGAGGTACTGGAGAATCTGCAGGAGATTGAGGACGAAGGTGAGGTATACGAAAGTATTGAGGATATCTGGCCTGACTATCCTACAAAGGAAGATTTTCTGTTCAATGAAGACGAGTATTAAATCGTGTAATCTGCAAAAGATATAATTATAATAAGAGGTATGAAAACTGTAATGGCTTTCATACCTCTTTTTATTTGGTTTATAATGTTTGTAATGCCTTAATTGTTAAATAGATATAAATCCTTGTAAAAACTTGGTACTTTGTTATACAAGGTACTGGATAAATGCTTATCTTTGCCGCAGAAATCTTTAAAACGGTGAAGATATGAACATAGAAAATGCAAAGTCACAAATGAGAAAGGGTATGCTTGAGTATTGCGTATTGCTATTACTTGAGCATCGCCCTTGTTATGCTAGTGACATTATCCAACAACTAAAAAATGCGGAGTTACTTGTTGTTGAAGGAACGCTTTATCCGCTACTGACCAGATTGAAGAACGACGGTCTGTTGCAATACGAGTGGCAGGAGTCAACTCAGGGTCCCCCCCGTAAGTATTATGCCCTTAGTAAAGAAGGTGAAAAGTTTCTCGAAGGCTTGGATACAGCCTGGACGGAACTAGCAAACACCATCAATTATCTCAAGAACGTTACACCTAAATTATTAGAATCAAAATGAAAAAGAATATTACCATCAACCTGTGTGGCCGCCTCTTCCAGATAGACGAGGATGCCTACGAACTATTGCTGCAGTATATCGAGTCACTCCGTTCGTCATTTGGCAAGCAGGAAGGAGGCGACGAGATTGTAGATGATATCGAAGCGCGAATAGCCGAACTGTTCGACGAGCTTCGTCAGCAAGGCATCGAGGCTATTACCATTGAGCATGTAAAGGATATCATTACCCGTATTGGTAAGCCTGAAGAACTTGCTGGCGAGAACGAGCAGAAAGCTGAAGGAACAAAAGAAACCAACTGGGAAGAGCATGCCCGCTCGGCAGGACAGAAGATATATAATAATGTACGTGAGAGAACTGCGGGAAAGAAACTCTATCGTAATCCCAAGGATAAGATGCTGGCTGGTGTGATGTCGGGCTTAGCAGTTTTTACCAATACAGATCCGGTTATCTGGCGTTTGCTTATCATACTATTCACCATGTGCTATGGTATAGGTATCTTTATCTATATAGTGCTGGCACTTGTACTGCCTGAGGCAAAGACGCCTGAGCAATTGCTCCAGATGGAAGGCAAGGATGTTACACCACAGAACCTCGCTGATGTAGTGGTAGAGAAAGAACAACAACCTATTCAGCGACCTAACTTGATTCGCATGTTTTTCTCGTTCCTGCTGAAGATATGTTTTGCCTTCTTTGTACTGATAGCCTTGGTTGTGTGTGTTGGTCTTTTCATTGGATTCCTGTTTGCTCTTATAGCAACGGTGAGTGCGCTTATCCTTCCTTTGAATAGTACTGTGCCATTTAGCCTTGAAGCAATGGGCTTGACTGGCGTGTGGCTTAACAATCCAACCATACTTGGTATCTTTGTTGGTGCGCTCTTCCTTGCGTTGTTGATACCTATCTATGGCACCATCCATATGCTTCTCTCGCTGTCGGGAAAGATTCGTCCGATGGGTGTTGTACAGCGTATAGTGTGGATATTCCTTTGGGTAGTTGCTGTATGCACAGCCGTTCCTTTGGGATTCACTATTGCCGACTATCATAATCAGTATATTTTTGAACGCCACGATAACGACTGGAAAACTACATACCAAGGCGTTAAGATGAGTACTGAGGATGCTGATTTCCTACGTCAGGGAGATTGGAACCTGATTAAGGCAGAGAATTGTGCACATTATACAGAATACGGTGAATATTTCTCAGCAGATATTTATAATCGTTATCTTGATGCATGGAACAATGACTGCAAAGAGGTTTATCAGGCAGAGCGTATAGAAAAGGTTGAACCGGGCATCTATCAGTTGGCATGTAATGCACGAGCCGAAGGCCCTGGACCATGCATCTATGTTGTTGGCGACAAGAAGATACTGCAGCAGATACCTGTGAATGGTAACGAAGGTGGCGCTCTGGGTAACGGTTGGAATACGGTAATGATTGATAGTATCATAGTAACTGGCGATTCTGTTGCCTATGGTGTATCTACCGATGTGGGCTTTACCGGCAAGCCTTGTAGAGCTAAATGGTTCTCGGCTACCGACTTCGAACTTTCTCGTGTAGGCGATCTGCCAAAGAAGTAAGTATATGTAATAAGAATAATTCCCAGCTTGGGAACAAAATTTTCCCACGTTGGGAATTATTTGTTCCCACGTTGGGAACTTTTTCTTTATTAGGCTTGCTTTTATTTTATGCTATTCAGCAAGTCTAATTTTCCATCGTTTACTAACTTGATAATTAGTTCACCGAACAAAGTGTTCTGCCAAGCAAACCAGTCACGAGTGTAGTTTGATGCATCATCCTTGTTGAAGCTCTCGTGGATGAATCCCTTGTCAGCATCCGTTTTCATCAGCATCTCGATGCAAGCTTTTATTTCTGCATCGCTCTGGCTGGTGAAGGCTTTCATCATGATTGACATTGGCCAAGGCATATCGTATCCGATGTGTGGACCACCGATTCCTTCGCCAGCCTTGCCTCGGAAGAAGTAGGGATTATCCTCGCTCCATACGAAGCGACGGGTGTTTTGGTAGATAGGATCGTTGATGTCTACATCGCCAAGATAAGGCATTGCCAACAAACTTGGAACATTGGCATCATCTATAAGTACCTGATTGCCAAATCCATCTACCTCGTAGGCATAGATGGGGCCATATTTTGGATGATTGTAAACGGCATACTTCTTTAATGCTTCGCTAACTTCTGTAGCCAGTGCGTTGCATTCTCTAGCCAAATCGCTGCGATGGTTTGCCTTTTCAAGCATCTTGGCTGCTTTATGAAGAGACGTAACAGCCATGAAGTTTGATGGAATCAAGAAGAGCAATGTTGTAGCATCGTCGGATGGACGGAAAGCTGATGCAATCAGTCCTACAGGTTTGACAGGTGCTCCCCAACCATCGTTGTTCATGGTGTCGAGGGCTCGATCGGTCTTACGAAGAAAACGATATGAGCCGCGTCCATCCTTTCGCTGCTGATCGCGGAAGGTGTGGAGAATATTCTGTATGGCTTTCATCCATTCATTGCCAAGCACGCTATTGTCGCCGGTTGTTATCCAATATTCGTAAAGCAGACGTAACACGTAGCAAAGAGAGTCAATCTCCCATTTACGTTCGTGCAGCTCTGGTTTCATACCCGTATCTCCCATCCAGTCTCCATCAGGTCGAGGCTCCTTATTGAATGCGTTGGCATAAGGATCTAGGTTGATGGACTTTAGCTGGCGCAGAATGACTCCTGCCAACATCTTCTTTAGTTTAGGATCCTTATTGGCCAACTTGACATATGGCCACACCTGAGCTCCTGAGTCGCGAAGCCACATAGCGTGTATATCGCCTGTATATACAAAGGTGTCAGGATTACTATTGGCATCCTCTTCGTAGTGTACAGTTGTGTCAAGAGTGTTGGGGAAACAATTGGTGAACATCCATGCCAATTTGGTATTGGTCAACAGACTGGCAATGCGCTTTATCTCATCCTCAACAGCCTCTGAACGGAACAAACGATCAGCCTCGGCTGGACGATTTGTTGGTCGTACGATAGCATCAGTCTTGCAGACTTCCTTCTTAGCCTTAACAGTTTTCAAAGTTGGCATGACGATTTCAGTTGAGAAAGAGTATGGATAGCTGGTAGCTTGAGTGCCACGCTGGAGATTTGGCTTGGATGACATGCGATATTCTATGCTACCGCCGGCCAGCAGGTCTATGTGCTCCAGATAGTTCTTGTCATAGGGTGCACCATTCAGGCACATCTCGTTTACATAGCAGTTCTCTGTGCTATTGCCATCTGCGCGAATAACCAGTGTTTTCCCTTCTGGTAGATGTATTATGATACGCTTGAAGTAGGGTGTTCCAAGAGCATATTGACCAGAACCTGGGCAGACAGGATAGAATCCAAGTGCAGAGAATACATACCAAGCAGATGTCTGTCCGTTATCTTCATCGCCACAATAGCCATCAGGTTGTGCCTGATAGAGTCGATCCATTACCTGACGAACCCAGTATTGAGCCTTCCAAGGCTCGCCAGCCCAGTTGTAGAGGTAGATCATGTGCTGAATTGGCTGGTTGCCGTGAGCATAGTTGCCCATATTCATAATCTGCATTTCACGAATCTCGTGGATTACACCACCATAGTAACTGTCATCAAATACAGGTGGCAGTTGAAATACAGAATCGAGCATCTCTACAAAACTGTCGCGACCGCCCATCAATCTAATTAATCCTGCTGGATCGTGGAATACCGACCATGTGTAATGCCAGGCGTTACCTTCGGTAAATGCATCGCCCCATTTCAGAGGATTGAAGGGACTCTGGAAAGTGCCGTCCTCGTTGCGACCACGCATCAGACGTGTCTCTTTGTCGAACACGTTCTGATAGTTCATTGCGCGTTCCTTGAAAGGCTTCAACTCTTTCTTTGATTTGCCCAATGCCAGTCCAAGGCGATAGATGCACCAATCGTCGTATGCATATTCCAGAGTTCGCGCCACATTCTCGTTGATGCCTACATTATAAGGAACATAACCTAAGCGATTGTAATACTCAAAACCTAAACGACCTATACTGGATACTTGTGGATGAACGGCGTTGGTGCCATGCTTTACAGCCTGCCACAGTGCATCTATGTCGTAGCCACGAATGCCTTTCAGGTATGCATCGGCCACTACCGAGGCAGAGTTGTTGCCAACCATGCAGCCACGATGTCCAGGACTAGCCCATTCTGGAAGGAAGCCGCTTTCATTGTAGGTGTTTACCAGTCCTTCCTGCATCTGTTGACTCATTTCAGGATAAACCAGATTGAGCAATGGGAATAGCGAACGGAAGGTATCCCAGAACCCTGTATCAGTGAACAGTCGGCCAGGATGTACCTTACCATCGAATGGACTATAATGTACAATCTCGCCAGCCTGATTCACCTCATGTAGCATGCGAGGGAAGAGTACCGAACGATAGAGGCAAGAGTAGAACGTACGCAGATGGTCTATATTAGAATCTTCAACCTCCAGTCTGCCTAAGATGTTATTCCAACGCTCTCGTCCAGCTTTACAGATGTCATCGAACGAACGTCCAGATACTTCCTTAAGGTTCTGACGTGCCTGTTCTGCGCTGATAAACGATGATGCTACACGTAGATTCACCACTTCGCCACGAACAGTCTGGAATCCAATAACTGCTCCTGCATGATTTCCTTGGAACTCACGCTGATTGGGATTAATCTTACCATCGGCAACGGTAGAGACAAAAGTAAAAGGCTTGTCGCTCTCAATGACGAAATAGTTCTTGAATCCATCGGGCACGCCGCCGCTGTTCTTAGTGGTATAACCCTCGATGTGATGATTGTCTACTATGCGAATCATAGAACCCTTGTCGAAGGCATCTACCACGATACGAGCTTCAGACGAGTTAGGGTATGTGAATCGCATGACTGCTGCACGTTCTGTTGGTGTCAGCTCGGCTGTGATGTCATAATCAGCCAGATATACCTTGTAATAATAAGGCCGGGCTGTTTCTGCCTTGTGCGAAAACCATGAGGCACGCTTATCTTCATCGAACACGGTGCCAATGGTAGGCAGAATTGCAAACTGACCGTAGTCATTAATCCAAGGCGAAGGCTGGTGGGTTTGCTTAAATCCACGTATCTTCCCTGCATCGTATGTATAAGCCCATCCGTCGCTCATCTTTCCTGTCTGCGGCATCCAGAAGTTCATGCCCCAAGGCAATGCAATAGCAGGGTAGGTGTTACCTGTGGAGAGCCCATGAGTGGATTGTGTTCCCACTAATGTGTTTACATAATCCACAGGTGTAGTAGCGGCCATAGCACTACTCAAAATGAGCAATGCTACAGCCATTAGATTCTTTCTGAGATTCAATATCATACAACCATTCATTACTTTACTAACAATCTCATCCAGTATCCACCTACTACCGATCTGGCCTTGAATCCAATCATCAAGCCAGTCTTAGTATCGTGCCAGTCGCTGGTTGGAACGCGCGACTGTGTCTCGTTCATATACTTATAGATTGGTTCTACAAACCTGAGGAAGGTCTCCTTATCGTTGGCCATAGCTGCGCTCCACATAATCCAATCGGTCTTGGTATAGTCCTTACGGATATCGAGTGGCAGTCCATAGTTATTCTGCTGCTTAAGATAGTAATCCAATTCACGCTGCATAACTTCCTGACCAAACAGATTGGTATTCCACAGTTTGTCCCAAATCATATTATACTTCTGGCTCCATGTGTTGTTACGATCAAAAGCCAGTTTATAGTGATCTCCCTCGCGAGCATCAGCCTCCCATTTCTTTGCCATCTTTCGAGCAGTATCCATATAGTGGTCGGCAGTAGCGTTGTCGCCCTTTATGCGAGCCATCAGCGCATAGCCAGCCACACCCATGATAGCCTTGACAGAGAGATTGCAGTTGTGAGGCCAGTGACCAGCAAAGTCGTCAGTGCACAACTGGTTTGATGGGTCCTGTCCGTTCTCCACCAGATAGTCGGTCCACTGTGTAAGGATGTCCCAATAGGGCAGTACGTAATCTACATTACCATCCTGAATTGACAGCTGAGCAGCCAGAGTAAGCATGTTTCCTGCCTCCTCGATAGGCATGTCTCCACCATATACTTGTCCGTTGGCGATAGGGTAGGTTCCTATATCGTGGGCAGCGAAAGGCTTGGTCCAGCGGCCAGAACGGCTGTATTCGAAGATGCTGGTCATCATGCCCTTCTGCAGCTCTGGGTTATAAGCTAAGAAAAGCGGTGCCGATGGATAAGTCAGATCTACAGTATTTACACAACCATTGGAATTATTCTCTTTAGAAAAATACAGAAGATGTCCTTCGTTATCCTGGAAAAGTTTGTGGGCAGCCAGCACATGACGATATACTCCAGAGAGAATCTCGGCATAATGTGTGTTACCAACACGAAGGGCGTCGTCATAGATCTGCTTATCCAATGCACGGCATCGCTCCATGATACTTAGATAATTACGATTCAATTTGTTGAAAGCGTCGAAGATGTCTACCTTGCCGCCATGAGCCCAGTAGGCCTTATAGCGGTGGTACATGTACTCAATATCCTCTATCTCGTCATAGCCAATCAGCGAGAATGATGACTGAGGTTGCTGATCCACCTTGCCGAAGTCGTGAACATAGGCCAATACTGGGATGTCGTTCTGACGGTAAGCACGGATGAGTTGTTGACCGTAAGCGAGCTGTCCCTTGTTGAGGAAACCATCGATAATGTTATTGTAGTTGTCGAGTGACACCTTTCCGTTCACATCTGCAACATAGAGGTAGCCCCAATCAATACCTATACCATCGCCCTTCTTTGCGAGGATAGGCTGGTCGATTGTTCCAGATTTAAGATATTTCACACCATTAACAGACACAACCGATGACTCTGTGGGCTGATGAGGTTTGTTTGTAGCAATAAATGGACTTGCCATCATACAGAACTGAACATCGTGCTTCTTACGGTCAAGACTCTTAACCTGATATGAAACATATGAAACTGGGGTAGAGAGCAGGTCGAGATCATCAATCAGCATAGGCGATGTGAATACTACATCAAGTGCTATTGGACCGCAATTAAATGAGTAATAGGTTGAGGTGGCCATTACATCTACACTCTTCTGTACGGCAGTCTTGATTGATGTGGTTTCAATACCTACATTGGCATAGAGTCCAAAATCGGCATAGGCACCGCCAGTGTTGTTGTAAACATGGAAAGCCATCACGTTGCGTCCCTCGTGGAGCAGTTGCTTCTGTTGGGCTGTAAGATGAACTGATTCGCCAAACACGGCATCCATACGTCCTTTACCAATCAGAGTACCATTGATATAGAGTTCGCAAGCATCATCGTGAGAGAAGAGTGCATATAGGTCGCCTTTCAGATCTTCGGCTGTCAGGTTTACCTCACGACGAATGTAGATGTCGCCGTGCTCCTTTGACCAACCGGTCTGGATGTTATCACCAGCATTACCAAATGCGGCATGTCCTGTGTTCCAGCTGTTAGCTGCAAAATCAGGAGCCTGCCAACCATCAGCCTGTGGTGTCTCGGTGTACTTGGCTTCCCAATTTTTTTCGTCTGACATTGGAGCTAATGCCTTAAGTAGCTTATGCTCCTTATCACCCATAAAGCGATAGGTTGTGCCATCTACTCTGAGCAATCCCTCCAAAGGCTTCTCATCACCAGTCCATAGACGTGTGTTGCCTTCGTTCAGATGATCATATGGTGACCATATTGAGAAATAAGGGTCGTTAACCACGATGGGAACGGCTGGAAGTCGGAGCGATGTAGCTTTGTAAGGCTTGAATAACTCAGACTGGGCAAAGGCACTGGTAATAACCAGCGCCATGCCTAATAAGTTGATAAACTTCTTGTTCATATTTTTAATTTCTATGGAATAATTACTTCAAGAGGTTCGCTGTAGTTCCAACGGCGAGTACCACTTCCTCGTGGTGTGTCGTAGTTGATGCGAGCAGCTGCTCGTACAAAGACGTGACGATCTGAAGGAATGGTCTGACCTGCAGCCGAGCGAATGGTGATAGGCTTACCTTCGAACTCATCGAAACTATCGCCAGCATAGTTAATCTGGCTTGACCAACGCTGGTCGCGAGCACGATAACCCACACTTGATGACATCGAAACGAATAGTTGAATATCTGTCACGTTTGTAAAATCATTACTATATCCGCCCATAGGTTCTACCATGCTGCGGAACTCATCTTTACTGATAGCACGAGTTACCTTCACCTTAGCAGTAATCTGACCGTTAGAGACAGAAGGCGTTTCTACAAACTCAACCTTCAAGAATGGGTAGACTTCGAACTTGACATTTGTTGTGCCAGAAATCTTTCCGTACCATGTGTCGTCAGAGATAACAGTTCCATCGTCAGTATCACGGTATACTGGGATAAACGGACCATCGATGCGAATATTATAATCTCCTTTGAATATTTTTGTGTTACAGAATGTTCCGTCGGGACGGCAGTAGAAGTCTGGGTTGTGATCAACATTGTCGCCATAACTCAGTTCAGTAAGACGTACACGGATGCCTTCCGATCCTTGGTCGGTAAGTACAGGTTCACCAGTCTTGGCATCAACTACCACGCCTTCAATGGTCTCACCAGGCTCCTCGTAATTGTCAATCTCGAAAGCATCACAAGCACTGAGTGCAAATGCTGCAAACATCAGGCAAGAATAATATCTGAATGTTTTCATTGTTTTCTGTAATTTATATGTTTTTATCATCGTTGTTATCTGTTTGGCTGTTGGTCGATGACAGGACTCTTTGATACCTCGCCACCAGGTATGGCAAAGTAGTAGTCGATGGCATTGAACTCACACTCGTTCTGTCCCAGATACTGGTAGTGGTAATCGAAGAAGTATTTGCCCGACTGAGCTGACATATAGGGATAAAGACCGTGGAAACGGTAGCGGCTGTTGTCGCTATATACATTCTTATCGCGTGTCTCGCCCCAGAAACCATCACGGTTGTCGTAGTCCTGTACACGCCAGCGTCGCAAGTCGTACTTAGTCTTCTGCTCGAAGGCAAGTTCTTTACGACGTTCCTTACGTACGATGTTACGACTATTCTCGTTCGAGGTTAAATCCTTGGTCATGACATTGGCTCCTGCACGCTCTTGGATTGAACGAATGACCTCGCTGGCTTCGCTCAGCATGTCTGCACCATCAGGTGAGTTGACTCCCTGCAGTGAGAGCTCAACAGCAGCCTCTGCAAAGTTGAGCAGTACCTCGGCATAGCGCATCAGGATAAAGTGCTGATCGCAAACACCCTCGCCACTGCGAGCATCGCTGCCCTGATAGAGCCATTTGCGTGAGTACATGCCACTGACACCACCTTCGGCCCAGCTGTAGAAGGGACCATCGGCACCTGTTGCCTGTGTGGTGACACCCTTTATATCTACGGTCTCTACTGTGCCTTGGTTAGGACACATGAAGAGTGTCTTAGGCTTGTCTGTATAAGCCTTGAGGGTCTGTGGCCCTTTGCTGGCATTTCCATATGAATAGTCGGCACTTGGGTCGGTAGAGAACAATGGCTTTATTGGCTCAGATCCTGTATAGATGCCCTGACGGATCTCAATGACTTTACCACGGAATACATCGCCTGGTACAATAACCTGGGCACGCAGACGTGGCTCAGCATTCTTGAAGAAGTCGAATGGATTGTCGTAGAGCACATAGTTACCTTGTGCATCTGTTGTTTTGATAGAACCATCAGTATTAACAGGGATTCCATCGAACAACGAGATGAAATCTGCTGTTGGACAGGTTCCACCTGACAATGGGGCATGGATGGTGCAAGGTGTGTTATATGAGTCGTATGAGTGTACATAAGTAGGATAACTATACTTGCGAGTCTGGATATTCTCAGGGCTGTCAGAGTCAGAAAGCATGTTAACCATCGACTGCATGATAGCATCCTTATTGCCAGCCTCCCAACCTTTCTTATAGAGAGAATATCTGCCGCTATTGATTACTTCCTTGGCAGCTACATAAGCCTCCTGGAACCACTGGTTAGCCAGTTTGTCGGCCTTGCTGTCTTCGAAACCCATAACACGTACGCCCGTCTTCTGTCCAACACCTGTAAGATGACCAGTAACCGTCTGGTTGTACTTTGCTACACATGCAGCATAGAGAGCGGCTTCAGATTTCCATGACAGGGCTACATACTTGTTAGCATAACCGTCTTTAAGGCTGATCGGTCCCATCAGTTCGGCTGCCTTGTCATAATCCGCCAAAATCTGTTTCCAGGTATCTTCCTCGCTTGAACGAGGTACTTCCAACTCGTCGCTTTCTGCTGGATAATCGATAACCTTTGTAACAAGTGGAATACCGCCATAACGACGAGCCAATGCATAGAAGATAGTGGCACGGCAATAGTAAGCATCGCCCAAATACTGGTTTAGAGTTGGCTCCGGCAGACTACTTGCTGCAGCGGGCAAATCGCGAATGAGCTGATTGATTTGACGTAGTGTCTTGAAAGCTTGGCTCCAGTAAGGATTACCCTCGCCACGCCATGCGTTCATGAAACCTTCGCGACCTACACCCTCACCGATACCCTCGGTACCAAAACTTACGAGCCAGCCGTTATTGGTGAAGCCCTCACTGAAACGATATTTAAAATCCTCGAAAGGCATGTTGCTGTAAATATTGGCAAAATAAATATCAAGGCCAGACTCATCGCTAATCAACTGGTCCTCGGTTACCACATTGTTTGGTGGTACATCGAGGCCTACGCACGAGTTAAACAGAAGGGCGATGCTGGCTGTCATGATGAATAATATCTTTTTCATATCTTTTCTTAAATAAATAAGTTCGACTTAGAATGACAATTGTAGACCAAAGGTATAGGTCTTGTTCAGTGGATACAAACGACCCAGGTCGCTGTCGGGATGCTCAGGGTCTACGAACTTGACACCTGTGAAAGTAAGTAAGTTGTAGGCGTTGGCATATATGCGGAGTGACATGCCATTGAGCGATTTTATCTTAGGCAGAGTATAACCCAGTTCGATGCTCTTCAGACGCAGATAGGCTGTGCTGACACGGTTAAATTCAGAGTTTCCGTAAGGATTATGGTTGGTATAGGCATAATAACCTGAAACCCACTCCTGTGTAGGATCCCATGGATCGGCTGTTGGGTCTACAGGATGCCATCGATCCCAGAACTGTTCAAGTGTTCCACCGGCAGCGGCCTCATAACCCCAGATTCGATAGAGAGGTTCCTCGTAGCGCATGCTACCCATGGCAGAGCCCTGGAAGAGGATGTTTAGGTCGAAGTTACGCCAGTTAGCATCAATGTTAAATGAATAGTTCATCCAAGGGGTCTGGTCGTAAGCAAATGGATGCTCATCGAGACCGTTGATTTCGCCATCTCCGTTCCAGTCTTCATATTTGTAATCACCCGGAAGTACGTCGCGTTCGTGGTATATATCGTAGCTCCAGATATCCTCCCAGCTGGTGAAACGTCCTGCTGAAGTATATCCGAATTGTACACCCTGGTAGCGATTATTCAGGTTGTCGTGACGCCACTTGTCATAGCTATTGGCATAAGTAGCATTCTGAACAGCTGTGAGATATTTGTTACGTGTCAGACTGAAGATTCCTTTCAATCCGTAGCTCACTTCGCCTATGCGGTTACGGTGAGATATCTCAAGCTCTACACCCATATGCTGGTCGTTGTTGGCATTGAGGCGTGGCGCGTCAGCTCCAATGACGGTTGGGAAATCGCCTGGTTGCATATAGAGACCAGTACGTTTACGAATGAAATAATCGAAGGTGATACCTAACTTTCCATCCCATGCAGAGAAGTCGAAACCGATGTTAAAACTTTTAGACTTATACCAGGAGATTGACTCGTTTGGCATTGCTTTTGGCGATGCACCATATATAAACTGTCCACCAAACATCCAGCCAGGAGCGTAGCCATTGTACCAACCCTTGTTGCCATCGCCGCTTCCGCCTGAAGGATAGGAGTAACCTGCTATCCAGTCGTACGAAGCACCAGAGTCATCACCCATCTCTCCATAGCTGGCGCGAACCTTAAGGTTCTGGATAAAATGTAAAGCATCGATATTCTTGAAGAATGGTTCCTCGCTGACACGCCAACCTGCACTGGCTGATGGGAAGAATCCCCAACGATGACCAGGGGCGAACTGTGAACTACCATCATAACGGAACTGTCCTTCTACAAGGTAACGTTCGGCATAGTTGTAGTTGAGTCGACCTATGAATGAGTTGTAATTGGCTGCATGGATATCGCCAGCATTGGCATTACCCACCTGACCTTCGTCGACACCATTAAAGAGGTAAGGACTGTTGAATGCCAGATTACGACGGGCATAGAAACCATCGTATGCCTTCTGCTGGGTTTCCAGACCAATCATAGCGCCTATTGTGTGTGAAGATATGGTGCGATTGTAGTTCAGGGTGAACTGCGATAGTTTCTGTGTGTTATCATAATGTTCTTTGCGCAGTTGGGCAGGTGAACTGCCAGAGTATACCTGTTGGATATAACTATCTGTAATAGGATCGTAGGCATATTGGTTGTACTGTCGACGATAGATTTCATTCTTATCCATGTGGAAATCGTAAGAGTACATCGCACGGGCAGTCAGCCCTTTCAGTGCTGCAATATACTTACCGAAGTCAAATGTCAGTGTGCCTTGAGTTAGCATCTGATAACGCTTATACTTTCTGTATCCGCTGATGTCGGCTGTCATCTCTGCAACAGCATTCTCTCCAAGATCAAGATTCTGATAGTTCAACATTGTGTGTTCAGGATCAGCATAGGCTGCTGCAAGCGGACCCTGGCGCCAGTAATTTCGGATAATGTCTGTTGTCGATGTATAGGGGTTGTTACGATTGTCGAGCATACCATTTATCTGCAGTTCGAAGTCGAGTCCTTTTACAATCTCGGCATTGATTTTCGAAGTGATGTTGAATTTGTCGTAATTCAGGTCTCCACTTTTCAAGAAACCCTCCTGATAGAGGTAGCCCAGACTCACGAAGTATTGCATCTTGTCTGAACCTCCACTGATAGTCATGTTATGGTTCGTCTCAGGGGCAGCCTCTGCAAAGATTAGGTCATTCCAGTTTGTTCCCTGTTTTGTACCGTTACGATACTCATCAATTGCCTCTTCAGTAAACATTGGAGCACCACCATCAATATTATTCTTCTTCAACTCGTTCATTAATGTCATGGCACGAACAGGATCAAGCAACTTAGGCATACTCTTAGGTGCCTGGAGTGTAAATGATCCGCTATAGTTTACTTGTGTCTTACCCTTGCCGCCTTTCTTTGTTGTTACTAGCAGAACACCATTGGCTGCACGTAAACCATAGATGGCTGCTGATGCATCTTTAAGTACTGATATGTCTTCAATGTCGTTCGCATTCATACGCTGGAAATCTTCCACCGAACGGGGAACACCATCGATAACGATCAATGGTGCTCCGAGGCCGCGAACATCAAAGTTGTTTCTGTAGGTACCAGGTTCAGAACTCTGTTGCCATACACGAACGCCTGCAATACGGCCAGTCAACATATTTTGAGTGTTTTCGTTGTTGGTCTTCAACATTTCCTTACCACGCAGAGCGCTCACAGAGCCTGTTATTGAGCCTCGCTTCTGTGTTCCATAACCTACTACAATGACATCATTAAGTTCAGAAACATCCTCTTTCATGGTCACATTGATAGTTTTGCGCCCTTGGACATTCTGACTTACCGCTTTCATTCCAATATAGGCGAAATCAAGTGCACCATTATCAGCAACGGAAATAGAGTAACTACCATCGAAGTCGGTAATTACAGCAGTCTTTGTCCCGTGACAGGCTACAGTAGCGCCAATAACTGGTTCGTTGTTTTGGTCGGTAACTTTTCCTTTTACGGTGATGATACTCTGTGCCTGCATACCTATGCTAAAGGCGGCAGACAGTAATAAGAGTATTCCTTTCTTAGTTAAAATATTCATATTGTTGTTTTAATTTAGTTGTTATTGTACTTTTGAAGCTACTAACATACCATATTCCGAAGCATAGGCGAAGGCAACTAATGCTCGAACATCATTCTGTGCATCGTTGTTACTCCAGCCACCAGTGAGTCCGCGTGGTAATGCTTTATTAAGTAGGAAATTATCCCAAGCATAGTCAAGATTTGTTTGGAATGTGGCAACGCCTTCTTTTGAGTCAACGCCTATTTCACCTGCAGAGATCCAACCGCGCATCAGTACATCATCGAACCAACGACTGAAATTGCTATATGCGTAATCCCAATTTCCTTTTGAATTCTTCTTTGGGAAATATGAGAATGTGTCAGAATATAGTTTGCGGGTATCGTCTAGGTATCGGCTATCATGAGTAAGAGCATAGAGGTCGGCTCCACCGCTAACCATGGTGCCGCTATTATATGTATGCTTTGTTCCACCTGCACCTGTTCCAGGGTTTGATATACGATATTGTACACCATCTATTACTTCATATCGGATGTTGTTGTCTGCTCCGACCATATCAAGATAAATTCCGTCTGATGCACGCAGATTGTACTGCTGCCACTCATAAATTTTCTTGGCCATCATTAAGTAATATTCTGCTTTTGTCGAAGTGACATCCTGACGCTTACCATCATTGCTAATAGTGCGATAAATAATTTTATCTGATTTCCCCTGATAATACTCTGCAAGCCATACAAGTGGAGAAATGAATGGACCATTACTGCAGGCATGTTTTGTGCAGTATGACGGTCCCCATGTGATTCCGCCAACTTCACTTCCCCAACTATTCTGCTTTTCGTCAGGACACCAATCCCATCCATCTAAAACGTAGGCTGTAAGGTATTCGGCTTTATCTAGATACCTCTGCTCGCCAGTGGCTTTCCACGAACGTAATAGTTCGCGGATAATCCACTGCTGATCGTCATACACGTTCTGGTCGCCATCTACTCTGGCACCACCTTTCATACTACCACGATGTACGCCGTATACTGTCCACTCCTGATTATTACGGGTAAATGAGGTAAGTTTGAAGGTTCCTGCGTAATATTCTAAACCATCGTAAAGTTTTTCGAGCTGATCTTTATATGCTATTGCAGAACCTTGCTCTGGCGTTTTGCCAGCCTTGTTTAAGGCGAGGTATCCTTCAAGTATGCTATTACATGCTTCGATAGCTGCTGTATATGGCCATACATCGGCTTCGCCTGAGGCTTTGTCTGTTGATGGATTATACATATCCGCCATTTTTATTTCACCACTTATATAGTGCTGCATTGCAGCATCGAATAGGATTGTGGCTCTTGTGAGATTTCGAACACTAACATCGTTATTCTCAACAGGCTGAGGATTAACGTGGGTGTTAGGGTTGTCTGGCAGTATGTCGTTGCTGCTACCGCAACTGGCCGTTGTGGTTATGGCAATGACAAGGCTGGCCATAGTCAGAATTTCTTTTTTCATTTTTTTATTCATATTATTATTTAATTCAAGTCGATACTATAGATGGTTACCTTATTCTCATCGCCGTTTTCCTCACCTTTGTATACTGCAAGAACAAGCGTTACGTTCTTGCCCTTATACTGCGATAAGTCGAATACGAATTTTCCATAGTTTTCAGGATGCCCTATATCACCGTTCTTATGGCTGAATTTGATAGTGCCATTTGGGCCTTCTGTTAAATCATCTACCTTAGAATCTTTAGTAGGCTGCAGATATTTTACGTTCATGTCATCTGTGATGGCAATCATTTTGTAGTATGTGGGATGATCGCCAAAGTTTCGTGCACGGAGGGTTATTGTTTTGTTGTTGTCGTCGATAGTAAACTTGCTGTAAAGATAACTTTCTGCTTTAGATGTGCTTACGATACCATTACCACCACGCGTTTTTATTGTGTAGCCCTCGTTGGTAAATACGTCGCAGTCTTTGGTTATAGATGTCATACCCCAGTATGCTGCTATGTGGTCTGTTTTGTTCCAGTCTTTGTATGCCCATACGTATTCATCACGATCTTTGCGTCCGTCGTAAGTGGTGATACCGGTGAATGACTTGCGCTCGTTAGGCATTGTACCACGTACCATCTCCTGTGTCAAGTGTAGTTCTTCTAGTTCATCGTTGATAGGTGTGCCTGGTAACCATGCCAGTCCATTAACTGCAGATGGAGCAAAACTTATTCGACGCAGTACAAGCTGTACCCACTCACCAGAATAATAGGTTCCGATTGCTATTGCAACATCCTTGCCAACGTATGCACTAAGGTCGAATACGAAATTCTTGTAGTTTCCATCCTGGAATGATATGTTTTCACCTAACTTCTTTGCATATGGCTTTGATTCACTAAGATCTACTACTACCACATTCCAGATAGCAGGCCCCTGATGGGTACGAGCAAAGACTGTCATTATTTTGTTATCGTCTGTGATATGTTTTCTACCATATATAAAGGTATTAAGATTCTCCATATCTACATCATTGCCCTTGTTCTCGTCTACTCGCATTGTGGTTCCTTCATTTTGCTCTTCCCAGTTTCCAACCATATCGAGTGTGCACATGTAGTCTACACTCCAGTCGAACTGTGGATAGTTATCGGCATTACGTCCACCACGATATTCATTATACATCCATGGAGTACATTCTTTAAGATCAAAAAGTGTAAGACCAGGTAGAATTTCGTCACCACCAAGAAGAATGTCAGATAGCTGAGCAACTCCGTCAATAAAGTCGTCTGCTTTGACCTCGCGAGTTTGTGGGGTGTAATCGCTATAGGTAATTGTAATTGTATAATTGTCTAATGGCAACTGCGATATTGTAAATACACCATCGCTGTTAGTAAGTACGGGTTCACCACCGATAGATACCGATGCTCCTTCTAATGGTTTCTTGCCATTTTGAGCATCAAGTATTCTACCAGTGATTTTGGCTGCGGCATATCTTAAGCTTGTGCTTATGTTTGCCGTTCCGTCATTCCATTGTTTGGGGGTCAGGGTGCAGCTAACGGTTTGATAATCCGTTTTGCTGAATGATAGAATGTGCTTACCAATGGGCACACCTTTTAAATAATAACAACCAGAGTCGTCAGTGATGTCGCTGATGTCTGCATCATCCACTGTAACGGATACTCCTGAAAGGGGAGAATTCTTGTCGTCTGTGATGACTCCACTTACGTCTCCACTCCCCAGATTTGTTGTGTTACTGTCTTCATCTCCACTACAACTGAGGTTGCTAAATGCTAAGAAGCATATTCCGAAAAGATATGCTGTTAGTCTTTTTACTTTGGTTTTCTGTTTCATTAATTAATCTAATTTTAGTTATTAATAGGAAATTCGACCGCAAAAATATAATAGCACATATTAATCCTATGGTTAATTAGGGGTTAATTCGCGATTAAAAGTGTTAATCTGTGCCGTTTTTGTGTTTTTTATCCTCTAAATGTGTTATATTTGCATCGTCAATTTAAAATGATATGAACAAATTAGCTAAACTAGTATTCTTATTATTATTTATTGGAAATATTTGTCAGTCGTATGCCCAAGGCTTGCGATTCCTGAATCCAATTGATTCTATTAATGGTCGAACTTCCTATTCTGTTTTTGCAGATGAGGAGAAAACGTTTATTCATAAGCTAAATATCAAGTTCGATTTACAGATACCAAGAGTTGGTGAGGTTGGTTATATTCTTCATGTTGTTGATGACGATAAAGGCATCAATTTCAATCTGTTTTACGATGGAAGAGGAAACGATTGGTTTGAGTTGAATGAAGAAGGAAAGACAACGCTAATCAGAAAAAATTTCAACCGTAAGGCTCTCTTGGATAAAGGATGGGTGAACTTTTCTCTGGATTTTGATTTTGATAACAAGGAAATCGCAATGTCTGTCGATGGCGTTACTATGAAGGCAGCAGTAACAAGTCTACCTTCATCTTTATCTCCCAAGATTGTCTTTGGCCGATTCGATTACTTAATTGATGTTCCTTCTATAGCCATAAAGAATCTTTCTATTAAGGGTAGTGAGAAGGATTATTTCTTTTTGCTTTCGCAAAGCAGAAGTAATGATGTTTACGATCATGAGCTGAATAAAGTTGGTCATGTTGATAATCCGTATTGGAGTATAAACGATTGCTATCATTGGAAGAAACTTGATAGTATGCATTTCCTTCATAACGCAGGAACGTGTTTTGATCCACAACGTCATCTGTTTTATGGCTATACTCGTGACACCTTATTAATATATAATATAGATAGTCATGAAACTTTATATAAGGTGTTTAACTCGAAATGTCCTGTTGATATTAATCTGGGAATGAACTTCCTTGATGTTCGGAATGATAAACTTTATACTTACGAGGTATTCAAATATGGTGATATTTCAGAAAGGCCCAAAGATGAGCCTTCTATAGCAAGTCTGGATCTTAATACCTACGAGTGGACTTCAGAGTGTTATGATCAGTTGCCAACCCAGATGCATCATCATGGATGTTTCCTTGATACGCTACGAAATAAATTTTGTATATTTGGGGGATTTGGCAGTATGCAATATTTCCGAAACCTTTATGTTTATGAAATAAAAGAGCATAAATGGCGTGAGGCAAAACAAATAAATGCATGTACACCTCGTTATTTTACTTCGCTCGGCATAGATTCTCTATCTCGTTATGCATATATTTTTGGCGGCATGGGTAATGAGTCTGGTAATCAATCCATTGGACGTCATTATTTATATGATTTGTATAGAATAGATTTGGATAACGATTCTACCACCAAACTGTGGAGTATTGAATGGGGCAAACGTCAGAATGTTGTTCCTGTGAGGACATTGTTGGTGATGGGTGACTACTTTTACACCCTATGCTATCCTGAGGCTCTTTCTGACTCGTATCTACGTCTTTGCCGTTTCTCTATCAAAGACGGAACAATAGAAATGTTAGGAGATTCCATCCCAATCCAATCAAACAAGATCGCAACAAATGCTAATATTTACTACGATCCCGTGGTTAATAAGTTCTTTGTTTGTGTTCAAGAGTTTACAAACGATATATCTTCAACAGTGTCTTTATATTCAATACAATTGCCAGTATTGTCTGATACAGAGTTTGCTGAGGTGTCAGAACTTCCTGCAGATAACCGTTTGTACTATATATTAGCTGTATTGTTTGTTATAATCATTGGGGCTGTAATGTTGGTGTATAGAAGACATCGTAGACAGAAAATGTTGCTGGAACATAATGAGAAATTAGATGTGCCGATGCCAGAGAATAAGCCAAACTCAATCTGCGTATTTGGAAACTTCTGCGCTGTGGATAGAAAAAACCACGATATATCTTATATGTTTACTGATAAACTACGCGAGTTGACTTGTCTGTTGTTGTGGTATCATAAGCAAGGTGGTATCTCGTCGAAGCTTATTGGTACGATGCTTTGGGGAGACAAGCCTGCTGATAAGATAAAGAACTCACGAAGTGTAATAATGAATCATATGAGGAAAGTGCTTGAGGAATTTGATGGTATAGAACTTGTTTATTCCGATGGATTCTATCATTTTGATATCGTAAAACCATTTTATTGTGATTATCTCGACTGCTATCATCAGGTTTTTACTGAAACATATACAGAGCAGAGTATGTTGGCAATATTGCGACGTGGAAAATTCCTACAGACCCAGAACATGCCTTCGCTTGACCAGTTTAAGTCTGAGACGGAACGAATCCTAACTCCAGTTATCAAACGTTTGATGAAGAGTACATATACAAATAACGAACTTAAATTATCACTTTATTATGCTGAGGCTATGTTCCATGTCGATCCATATAATATCGAAGCTTTCACGTATCAGATGAAATCGCTTAAGCGACTTGGAAAAGTGTATGAGGCTCAAGATGTTTCAAGAGCCTTCCACGAAGAGTATATTAAGGCTTTTGGTGAGGACTTTACTACACAATAATAAAAGACGTTTTGCGTTATTATTAACGTGAAACGTTTTTGTTTGTTGATTTTTTGCGTGTTAGCCACAGTAAATGTTTGTGGACAATACGATGCTTCCTTTGCACATTATTGGGCGATGGAACCATCGTTTAATCCTGCAACTGTGGGTAAAGAGTCAAAACTGAATGTTGTAGGTGCTTACGCTATCCAGTTGGCTGGCTTCGAGCATAACCCAAACACAATGTATGCTGCTGCTGATATGCCTTTTTATGCATTGGGATCATATCATGGGGTTGGCGTGCAATTGATGAATGATGCCATTGGATTGTTCTCGCATAAGCGGTTGAGTTTGCAGTATGCCTATCAGCAACGATTGTTTGGAGGCAAGCTAAGTTTGGGAGTACAGGCAGGAATGGTTGGTGAGACTT
>Ga0310696_10002808_pt1 | contig 22486 bp, 14 predicted proteins | sample AusTroGonzalo_MG_4_FD_203885 | JGI IMG/M metagenome (GOLD analysis project Ga0310696, IMG submission 203885) | Bovine rumen microbial communities from tropical cattle in Woodstock, Queensland, Australia - Gonzalo_02 (v2) (version 2) | ecosystem: Host-associated > Mammals > Digestive system >...
AACCGACCTATCACGCGCGATGTGCTCATCGTGTTTATGAACGCCTGCGGGTCGATCTTCTTGCAGATCGCGTAAATGTACGGCGTGTCGTCGGCCGCCACGACGGAATAGACGATACCCTCTGGCTTGCCGGAATACCCGCCGATCCCGCGCATGACCGTCGCCCCGTGGTGACTTACGCGGTATATCGCCTCGCATACCTTCTTCGGTTCGCGCGTCACGATTATGAGCGTCTGGTACTGGTAGGCGCGATACATGAGGTGCACGACCTGGAGCGTGACGAACTGGTAGACAATGGAGTAGAGCGAGCCCGGCCACCCGAAGACGAAGCCGCCCGCGAGAAGTATGCAGGCGTTGAGCGCAAGTATGATGTTCCATGTCTCGCGCCCCTTCTGCTCGGAGAGGTATATGGCTATGAAGTCAGTGCCGCCCGTCGTGGCGTTCCACCTGAGGCAGAGCGCCATCGCGAAGCCGAACACGATGCCACCGAAGATGCTCGTCACAAACGGATCGGTGGCGAGGCGTGCCAAATCGCCCTCGGACATAAACGAGGTGAGCGCATCTGCGGGCAGGACGTCTGTCAGGATGCCAGTCATAAAGATGACATATAGGGACCACAACGTGAAGCGGCGGCCGATAAATCGAAAGCCGATCCAGACGGGCACCGCGTTCAGCGCGAGGTTTATCGGCGAGAACGGAACGACCCATCCCCAGCCGTTCATGTCGACGACCTTCTGCGCGATGCGCTGGACAAGCATCGAAAGCCCCGTCGCCCCGGCGGGATACAGCCCTCCCCACGCGACGAACGTGCGATAGTCGACGGCCATGACGAGCGACGCAAGCGTCAACACGGCGAACGTCGTAAAATTTCTGCGACGCTCCACTTTCTCCGACTTCCAGCTACCTGTCATGGTTTCGCCCTTTTCTCCATCGTCCCGGCACTAGAACTGCCTGTCTCCATAGACGAGTATCTTCTTGAGGCAAAGCGCCTTCTTCCCGGCCTCGGGCCTAAAGCCGACCTTCACGGCCCTGACCGGCTGCGGCTCGCCGCCGATTTCAAAACGCATCACGCCCTCCGACAGCGTGCCGCCGCCGACCTCGCGCCATTCCCCGTCCTCACCGGCAATCCACGCGACAAGGCCGCTTTCCGCGCCGATTGCCGTCACGCCCTTGACGACCGTGGCGCCTGCAAGTTCCACTACAGCCCAGGACGCCTCCCGCGCCTTCGTCGTGAAAAGACCCTTCCGCGCCGGGTCGTAGGGCGTTGCGTCCGACACCCTCGCGTAATCCTCCGGCGTATCCCCCTTGCCGCCGCTCGACGTCCCTACAAGCGCATCGCCGGACGCAAGCGGCGCGCCATAGTCGGTCTCGGGAACCGTCGCCGTTCCCGTCGGAGGATCGTCCGCGTTCCTGAAGTCGGCCATCATGCGAAACGCGGCGCGGTCGTTGAGGCATCCCTTTACGCCGCAGAGCCGACGCCAGTTTATCTTGTCTCCGTCCTTCGTCCCGTCTCCGTCGCCCCCGTCGCCAAGAGCCGCGGCAGCGGCGGCGAAAAAGCCCTTGAGACGGTTCGCGTCCTTGGAAAACCGCCTGATCGCGAAGCCGAATATCTGCGGAAGGTAGCTGTTGCCGTCCTTGTTCGCAGCGAGTGCGGCGGCCAGCACCCTGTCCTCAAGCTCCTTGTCGCCGCGGAAGCGCTTCATCGTGCGCTCCAGCGCATCCTTCTCGAAGTTCATTTCCTCCGACATCCTGCTTTCAGGCTGCGGGAGCGCCATGAAGACACGCGCCGCTTCGTCTGCAAGCTCGCTCTTTGGCATCCCCTTCTTCTCCATCAAGTCAAGCGCCTCGTGCACAAAGTCCCACGTGACAAGGCGGCCCTCGGGCTGGAGCGTGACGAGCTCGCCGAGGTAGCGCCTCAAGTCCTCGACTGTAGCGCCCACGTCCTTGAAGCCGTTGGCGTATGCTCTCCACGCCGGCCAGTTGTACGGGCATCGCATCGCCGCCTCTTTGACACGGCCCGCGAAGAGTAGCAGCTCCGACTCGTCGTGCGCCGCGCGGTCGGCGAACGCCCGCTCCGTCGACTGCACGTACTGGAAGTCCTTGCCCCATAGCGTGAACTTGCCGCCGGTGTAAGGGCGGATGTTGTTGGATATCCGCCAGGTTCCGTCTTCGTCGCGGTGAATCCAGCATTCGTGCGCAGGTCCCTTCGGCCGGAACTTCGTCGCCTTGCTCCCCGGCTGATAGGCGATCTCGGCCATTATCCCCTGCGAGTTCGCGGCACGGGCGGCCCACGTGGACTGCTCCAGGCAGACGCCTCCGACGCGCGAGCGCAAATAGAGTCGCGGCCAGCCTGACGCCGTCCACGGCCGCATGTATTCGTCCTTCTTCGCCCACTTGCCTACACCAAAGCAGTTCTTCTTGCGGTATGGGACGTCCCCTATAAGCTTGCCAAGGCGTTTCGTCGGGAAGCGGCGCATCGCGTTCAGGTAAAGCGTCTCTGCCGCATCGTCCGGACGCCTCACGATGAACCTCCATTCGCGGCAGTCGCGTCTCTCCGCCTCCTTGACAAAGCCGCCGACTTCGCCGATGCGCCTGAACGCCGCCCAGTGACGCACCGTCTTCGCCATGTCGTCGCCCTTCCTCGCGTTGATTGCGACGGCGACTGTCGCCTTGCGTCCAAGATCGGTCTTTGACCAGCCCTCTTTTCCGTCGTTGAGGAAGAGCGTCATCAGCGTTTCAAGCGCAAGCGGAGCGTTGAACACCGGGCCGGAGAGAAGAAAGTCTTCGAGAACCGCATCGTCGTCCCAGAGACGCGAGAAAAGCGATGCGCCGCCTTTCGCGGACAGCACTTCCACTATCTTCGCCACTCCGCACGTCTCGACAAGTCGCTTCCTCAATATTGCGCGACGGGCGGACGAGCCGGGCTTCAGGTCGTCGGAGCCAGAAATCGCAACGGCATTTGTAGCGGACGCAAGCCAGTCGACGTCAGGCGTCGGGCGCCCGGCGTCGGGCTCAAGGAACTTCGGCTCAAGATTCACGACGCCGTCGCCAAACGCGCCGAGGCCGCGGAGTGGGTCTTTCGGCTGCTCCGGCACGTCAACGCCGTATTCCTTGAGGTAGGTGTACGCCGCCCATCCCCAGAATGACGTGCAGCCGACGTCGTAGACGGACTTAAGGCACTCGACGCACCGATCCCTGTTCGCCGCGAAGTCATGGCGCAAAAGCGCAAACTCGGCCATGTCGACGCTCTGCCGCTCTTCGAGATTGCGCTTGTCCGCAGGGCGGGCGCGAAGTTCCGCGACAAACTTCATTCCATCGTCCCACTTGCCGGCCTCGCCGAAATCGCTCGCCTTGCGCACGTCGCCCATGCCGTCTTTCGGCCGCCACGGCAGGTCGATTTTCAAGTTCCCCGCCGCTGCGCCCAGCCCGGCATGTCCGACGAGCAGGGCAAGTGCCGCGACTGCGATCGACAACCTCGTCTTCATCATTTCCGCCCTTGCGAAGCGCCGAGAACCGCATCGACGAGCTCGCCATACGATTTCACGACGACTGCGGCGCCAAGCTTCTTCGCGGCCTTTTTCCTTTCAGACGTGTCGGCGACGATCACGACCATTCCGCCGCGCGAGACGAAGCGCCCGAGATCCTTAACGTCGGCATCCGTAACCTTGCCGGTCAGGATTACCGCGTCAACGTGCTCTAGGTCTGCAAGGTCCTTCGAGGGGAACACATAGAAGCGGCTGTCGCGGTTGAGGGTGTTGAACAGGAACTCGGCGGAGGCCTTGTCCGACGAACGGTATCTGACGGCAACCGCCCCGCGCGTCCTGTCAAGATACACTGGCGACGGCGCGACGCCCGTCAGGTACTTTAACCCGCTCCTCACTATGTCAAAGGTACATTCTTCCTTCTCTGGATGCGGACACGAGAGGAACACCTTGCCCTTGCCGACCGTGCCGCCGAGAAAAGCCGCCTTGCCAGCCATTTCCTCAACAGGAAACGGCTGAACCGTGTTGATTATGCGCCCGGCGTATTTGGCAAGCACCTTCACTTCCGTGTCCTCGACTGGCTTACCGGGCACGACGGCAGGCCCGCCCGCATAGATGACCGTGCGGTTTGTCGCAGAACCCTCGAACACCGCCTTGCCCTCATCCGTCAGCGTCACCTTGACAGGCGCGACACCGCGATAGTGGTCGGGATCGTCGCTCTTGAACGGAACGAGCCCGAGTCGCGGATAATCAGGACGCGACGGCTGCAGCGCAAGAAACGCGCCGGCACAGACGCCGTAGTACCTGCCGCCGCCAAGGACAAAACTCTTCAACGCCTCCGCGCCCTTCTCCCCAAGCGCCTTGTACTGCCTTGTGCAGCCGCCGCCCGGCTGTATCACGAGATCGAGACCGTCAAGGCCGCCGTTCACGTAGTCCTCGGGGCCAAGGACCTTGAGATCGTATTCCGGCGACAGGTCGAGCATTCTCGCAATCGGGATGTTCGAGTTGTTCTCATCCTGGAATATGCCTGCGCGGATCAGCTTCTCGACCTTCGCCAGAAGCGGCCTGGGCGCGGGAACCGGATCTGCCGCGAAAGCCCTTAAGGCAGCAAGCGCGGCCTCGGCGTCCGCTACGCACGTCACGCCCTCCTCGCGCTCCTTCGCGGCCTCCGCCGCACTCCCCCACGCGAATATCCGCCCGCCGCGGGCAAGAAACTCCTTCGACCTCTCGGCGTTGTCCGCGTAAAGCCCGACCTCCGGCTTCGCGGAGCCGGCGCCAGCCGGCGCGAGAACGGCGTCGACGCGGCGAAGAAACCCTTCTTCGATCTGCGCCTTGTTGAGCGGAATTATGTCGAACTCTCCATCCGTGACAAGCCGCTGCACGAGCTGCGCCGTCTCCACGCCAAACGAATCATCGCACATGAAGCCAACTGCGAGCTGCCCGCGCTTCCTCTGCGGATAGTCCCAGGATATCTCGCGTCCCGTCAGGAACCGAAACGCGCCCTGGAGGATATAGTGGTCGTCCTCGTCGCTCTCAGGGTGGACCGAAAGCACGAAAAGCCGCCCCTTGCCGTACGTGCCGGCGATTGCGGCGGCCTGGCCCGCCATCGACGGACGCTCGGCCTCGCCCTTCGTGTTGATGTCGCCGTTGTAGGTGGCGATGACCTCGACTTCGGCGTCCTTAACCGGGATAGACGGAAGCGGCACGGGGCCTTCGGAATAGCGAACCTTCTGCGCCGCCTTCCTGATCCCCGCCAGCTCCTCGGCGCGGCGGTTGAAGGAAATCGAGATTTCGGCCTTGCCGCTCGCCGGCCCGAACTTGAACGGAATCAAGTGAATCATGTCGGGATGACTCTTCGACGACTCCATGAGAAGGCAGCAGCCCGCGCACGTGCCTACATAGCCGCCGCCGTTCTTGACAAACGCCTTGACCTTCTCGCGCCCGTCGGGGCCAAGCGACTTAGACTCGGCGACCGAAGAGCCGCCAGGCATGACGAGCACGTCCGCCGCGTCAAGTGCGCCGCGCCTCACCGCCTCGCCGTCGACCGGCGTTGCGACGACGTTTTTCGCCCGCGTCGTAATCTCTATCCAGCGGAACGCGCCGATGTTGCGCGCGCCCTTGTCTACATAGACGGCCACCCTGAGCGGCGCGAGGTCCTTTCCCGCCACCGGCGCGGCTTCGTCCTTCGCGCCCGTTCCCACGCACCCGGCAAACGCGGCAACCACCGCTGCCGCAATCAACGACTTTTTATTCATTGGCTTTCTCCTTGACAATCTGCTTCCCCCTGCGGGTCATAAGCTCATCGATAACGCGGCCGACCTCGGCCTTCGAGACCTTCTCGGTAATGCGCAGGTGCGGACCGCTCTCGGCGTCGGGCGCCCACTCGTCGTCGCCCTTGTCGCCGACCATGCGGTAGGTGCCGCGCTCGGCGTTGAAGTACGGCTCTATGCCGCGCACGGCGACAAGCACCGCCGTCTCGTCCCAAGCGGCGCGCCCGGCCATTCCGAAACACCTCTGGAGCCATTTCGCGGAATCGGCGCGTATTTCCTCGCGGGACGGGATGTTGCCCGCGAACACGTCCTTGACTGGATTGCGCTCGCCCGGCATCTCCGCGACAGCGCGCCCGGCGAAACAGTCGCGTCCGTATTTTGCGTCTGAAAACACAACGGGCGTTGGCCAGTTCTCGAAAGCGATGCGCGAGGATTCGTGATCCCACTTGGAATTGTACTCCTTGCCATTTGGATACTGGCACGCCATGCACACCCAGAGTTTCACTTTCTTCACCACGAGCGTTTTGCCGTCGAGAGGGGAGATGTCATCCGGCTTCGTCTCCAAAAGGCGGCGTAGGTTCGTAAGAAAGCCGACGGAGCAAATCGTCACACTGCCGTCTGGCTGCGCGGCAAGGACGCGGCGGTAAACCTCGTTTGCATCCGGCGCGGTGTCGGCGTCGGCGTGGCGAACCCACTGCGGATAGTCGGCGACGAGTTTGCGATACTTGTAGTGCCCGCCGTCGCCGCCAGTCTTTTCGCCGAGAGGAGAGGATGGATCGACTTTGACCTTTGCGCCAGGATGTGCACCCATGACGCCCATCCCCTTTGGCGCACCGACTGGAAGATCGCCTCTCCCGTAGTAGTTGTTTATCACCTCGACTGCGCCGACAGACGCGTTGCCGCGTGTCGAGCTTATCGTCGCAAGGATCTCGCACTCTCCCGCATCCGCGAGAGCATGCAGGCATGCAAGCGCCCCCACGTCGTCGAAGTCGGTGATCATGTCCGTGTCGAAGATTATTCGGGGGACGGAGTTAGTGTCGCCAAAAGCCATTCCCGCAAAAGCAAGCAGCAAGCCGACAAACGGCAAACAACACCTAAAGCCCTTCGAACATGTCTTCATGTCTTTCTACCTTTCCGCTTTCAACTTTACACTCTCAATTTTACACTTTACACTTTACATTTTACATTTTCAACTTTACACTCTCCCCCTACTGTCCTGCGGCGATGATGAGGCCGAGTCCGGCGAGGAAGAGGACGATCATCGCGAAGTTCAGGAAGCCCGCATTCTTCGGCGCGCCCTTGAACTCCTTCCAGACGAGAATGCCCCAAAGAGCCGAGACGAGCGTCGCGCCCTGCCCAAGCGCGTAGGCGATTGCGGCGCCGGCAGTGCCCGCCGTCACGAACGAAAGGAGCGTACCCGTCGCCCAGATCGAGCCGCCGAGAATGCCGACGAGATGGACGAAGGGACTGCCCTTGAACCACTCCGCGCCGTTCACGGGCTCGCCGGAGACCGGCTTCTTCATCATGATCGTGTTGAAGACGAAGTTGGACGCGAGGACGCCGAGCGTGAACACGAAGAACGCCGTGTAGGGCGTCATCATGCCGTTACCGGGCGCGGGATTCGCAAAGCCCATATCCACAACGCGGTTGACGAGCGGCGAGAACCAGCTCATGAGAAGACCTGCGCAGATGGCGAGGGCAAGACCCTTCTTCACGGTTGAGGAATCTGCCGCACTGCCAGCCGCATTCTGCTTCGACTTGAACGCGAGCGCATTGCAGACAATCGACGCGACGATAATCGCAAGCCCCGTCTAGATAAGCCACGGATTGCCCTTCCCGTCCACAAACCAGTTGGCGACCGTGCCACCTACAAGGGCGAGCCCCACGCCGACGGGAAACGCCACCGACATTCCTGCAACCGCGATTGCCGCCGACAGAAGGATATTCGAGGCATTGAATACGATGCCGCCGAGAAACGGCCATATCCACTGCGACGCGGAGCTTGACTTCACGTTTTCGACAAAGCTCCATGGCCCGCCGCCGAGCGAGCCTGCCGTAAAGCCGGCAAGAAGAGCGAAGATGACAAGGCCGAGAACATAGTCCCAGTAGAAGAGCTCGAAGCGCCATGTCTTGCCGGCAAGCTTCTGGGTGTTGCCCCAGCTGCCCCAGCAGAACATGGTGACGACGCAGAGAAGGACGGCGGTTACGTAGTTGCTGCAGTAGTACATGGCTTTTGAAGTTGAAAGGTTGAAAAGTTGAAAGGTTAAAAAGTTGAAAGGTTAAAGTTCCTTTCGATACGGCACCGATGACTGTGCGCCGGGGCGCGTTACTGAAATCGCAGAAGCCTTCTGCGCAAAAGCGATTGCGTCTGCACACGTCTTGCCCTCGGCAAGCGCGACGGCAAACGCGCCGTTGAAGGTGTCGCCAGCCGCGACGCAGTCCACCGCCTTTACCTTGCGGCATGGATAGACCTTGTTACAGTCGCCGCAATAAGCGCCCTTCGAGCCCATCGTTATGACGACGTGCCCGACGCCGCGCTTCTTGAGGACGGCAGTCGCCTTTGCCGCGCTTGCGGCATCGACTACCTTCACGCCGGTCAGCAACTCCGCTTCCGTCTCATTAGGCGTGATCCAGTCGACGAGCGGGTAGAGCGTCTTCGGGAGCTTGCGGGCGGGCGCGGGATTGAGAATCACGGAAACGCCAGCGTCGTGCGCGACTTTCGCCGCCCACTCGACCGTATCAAGCGGCGTCTCAAGCTGCATGACGAGCGCCGCCGCTCCTTCGATGTCCTTCCTGAACGGCGAGACGTCCTTTGGCGAAAGCGTCCCGTTCGCGCCAAGCGCAACGGATATGACGTTCTGCCCTTTGGAGTCGACGAGTATGAGCGCCGTGCCGGAAGGCTCCTTCTTGTCGACGACGAGGCGCGGCACGATGCCGTCCTTCTTAAGCCGCGCAGCCGTCTCGCGCCCGAAGAGGTCGTCGCCGACCTTGGCGATGAAGACGCAAGCACCCTTCTTCGCGGAAAGCCGCGCCACGGCGACCGCCTGGTTCGCGCCCTTCCCGCCGGGATTCATCAGGAACTTTCCGCCGCTCACCGTCTCGCCGGGAACAGGCAGGCTTTTGCCGCGAATCACCATGTCGGTGTTCGTCGAGCCAAGAACTACTATTTTGTTTTCCATGACTGAATTTTACCTCCTAAGATAGTTTGATTTCAATGTATGCATTCAAAAGCCGAACGGGAGGCCGAGCTTGAACCACGTGATCATTATCGTCGTGGACACGACGAGGAAAATCCCGGCGTAGGCCGCCATCCGCTCAAGCCAATTCCTGTGAAGGATGTCCGCGTTCACAGTCATGTTGTCACCTCAGAATCGCGTAGACGCCCTTGTCGACACAGACCGCCACCCTGAGCGGCGCGAGATCCTTTCCTGCAACCGCAATCAATGTCTTTTCTTTCATTGTTTATCGTCCTTTGCATGATCTCAAGGAGTGAGTTCGCCGCAAATGTCGTGCTCCATCGCAGACTTGATTTCGCCCAGTCCAAGCCCCTTGCTGAACAGGTAGTAGAGCTTCGCCACCGCCGCCTCGGTCGTAAGGTCGTGCCCACTGACCGCACCGGCCCGCTTGAGCGCACTGCTCGTCTCGTATGCACCCAACGAGACTGTTCCCTGCGGACATTGCGAGCAGACGACAACGACCGCACCGAAGCGGACGGCCTTCTCGACTATCGGCAACAGTGTTCCGCTTGACGACGGGATGTTGCCCGCGCCAAACGTTTCTAAAACGACGCCCCGCAGCGACTCGGTCACGATTTTCTCAAACAACTCGAACTGAATTCCCGGGAACACCTTGATGACGCCGATTGGAATGTTCTCGAACCTCTGAAAACGGAACGCCCCGGCGGGAAGCGGACGAAACGCGGAATCTAAATAACGCGTCGAAATGCCAACTTCGGCGAGAGGAGCGCAGTTGGGCGAAGCGAACGCGATCATGCCGTCCGCCGAGCTTTTGATCGCGCGATTGCCCCTGAGGAGGCGCCCGCCAAAACAGAGGCACACCTCGCAGGCCCTTCCCTCGGCGGCCACCAGCATTGACGTAACGAGGTTGTCCCTGCCGTCGCTGCGAAGCTCGCAAAGCGGAATTTGCGAGCCGGTAAGCACGACTGGCTTCGCGAGGTTCTCCAGCATAAAGGAAAGCGCCGACGCTGTGTAAGCCATCGTGTCCGTTCCGTGCATGACCACGAAACCGTCGTAGCGCTCGTAGTTTTCCGCGATGACGGAACCGATCTTGTTCCATTCCTCTACCGCGATGTTCGAAGAGTCAAGAATCGGGTCGAGCTCGAGGAAATCCCAGCGCGGCATCGCGGGATGGTGCATTTCACGGATATCGTCAAGCGCGGCGCGGAACACGCCCGGACGCGGACTGTATCCGTTCTCCGTCGGCACCATGCCGATGGTACCACCCGTATAGACGATTAGTATGCTCTTCATGCCGGTTTCACGATTTCGCCGCACGATCTGCGCGCAGGCCTTTCATTTGGGATAGCGAAGCGGCGAGGGTGGGGCGGACTTCCGCACTGCGACTTCGGCGGCGAGGACGTCGAGCGCCGCGTCGAGCTGCGGATCACGTCCGGCGGCGACGTCGGCTGGCGTCAGGTCTACTTCCACGTCCGGCTTCGCGCCGTTTCCCTCCATGTACGTTCCATCCGGAAGAAACGTGCCGATGCGCGGCCGCCGCACAACGCCATAGTCGAAGAGGCATACGTCTTTCGTGCCGATGACATCGCCCGCCGTCTCCCGTCCGACGACCTTTGCGCGCCTAAGCGTCTGCATGGCGTGGGCGAACTCCTCTGCATTCGATGCGCTGCGCTCGTTCGCAAGGACAACGACGGGAAGTCCGGCGATGACCGGACGCCCGTATCTGTCCATGAAATACCCCTCCTCCTCCGCGCCGCGATAGAGTATTCTCTCGTGGCGGTTGCCGCAGAGGATGTCGATGAGCCTGTCCGCCGTCCTGCCGCCGGTGTTGTAGCGGACATCGACGACCAGCCCGTCCTTGCCAAAGCACTCGGCAAACACCTGGTCGGCGAACGCGTCCGCGCTGTCAGAATCCATCGCATCGACTGCGATGTAGCCGAAATCGCCTTTCCTGCGGACCACCGTCCTCGCCGCCTCGATCTCGGCGTCGCGCATAAGCCGCCGCGCCTTCTCGAACGTGATGGCGTCGATCTCGCGCTCAAGCGGGCTTTCGCACCCGGCGCGCTTCACGCGGAGGCGGTACTTGTGCGGCAGCGGGCCGTTCATGACTTCCGCATAGTCCATGTCCGGCGACACCTCGCGTCCGTCCACGGACAGGACGACATCGCCCGCGAGCAGCCCTTCCGTCCCCTTGTCCGCCGGAGAGCGGGGAACGACGTCGCGGACGAGCCAGCCATCGCCCGTGTACGCGTGATCGAAGCGGATGCCGAGATGGGGCGTGAAGATCTTCCAGCCGCGCTTCCATGGAAAGTCCGACCATCGCTTCTTCGCAACGTCGTTTGCCATAAAGCCAAGATGCGACGCGTCGAGTTCCCCGTGCATCATCCTGACGACGCGGGCGAAGGCATTCCAGCACGGCGCATTGCGGGCTGCGAGACGGTACTTCTCGCGCACCAACGGCCAGTCCGCGCCGTGCATGTCCGGATCGCAGAAGCCGTCGCGGAGGTTCGCCCATGCCGAGAGAAAGGCAAGTTCCTGATAGTCCTGGATGCACGTCGTCTGAAACACGTCGAATCCAAACACCTTGTTGCCGACCGCCGGCCGGTTGTCAATCGCCGAAAGCAACTTGTCCTTGCTGCCGTCCTTCAGCCATTGGACGATTCTGGCGTTCTTGTCGAGAAGCTTCTCGACCTTCATGCGGCCAGGAATCTTGATAGTCGAGACCTTGCCGTCGCGGACGAACGAGAGCGTCCTGCCGTCTGGCGAGAAGAACAGCCGGCTGCCTTTGACACCGGTGGCGCGGACGCGGTTGGGCAAGGTGGCGAAGTCGGGGTGGCACGGTCCCCGTTTTCCGTTCCCCGTTCCCCCGTTTCCCGTTTCAGCATGCTCGTCGGCGGGGTCGAGATAGGCATAGAAGATGTACGAGGCGTCTCCCGTTCCCGCGCGGTCGCCGGAAAACGCGACGACGCGTCCGTCGGGCGACCAGGCGGGCATTCCGTCCCATTTGCAGTTGCGCGAGAGATTGCACGGCGCCCCGTCAAGAGTCGGGACAATCCACACGTCGGCGTTTCCGTAGCCATCACAAAGTGTAGCCGCGACATAGTTACCGTCCGGCGACCAGACATAGGACTCGCACCGCCCAGAGGCGACCGTGGAGACCGAGCGCACGGCCCCGTTGGTGTCGGCGAACGTGAGCCGCCCCGTCATGTCGTGCCACGCGAGGAGCCGGCCGTCCGGCGAGACTGAAAGCGCCTGGCGGCAGACATCGCCCGTCGCAATGCGTTCGCGGACGAACTCGACGTTCGCCGACCAAAGCTTATTCGTGTCGGCACGCCTGACGCGCCAGACATCCGTGCCGTCGCCCAGATCTGAAAGGTAGTAGAGCGTATTCCCATCGGGCGAGAACGCACAGTCGCGCTCGTGGGTGCGCGAAAAGCCATGTACGCATACAGGCCGACGCTTTTCGTCCTTGAGTTCCATGACCCATACGTCGCCGCCAGCCGTGAACGCGACTTCCCTGCCGCCGTCGCGGAAAGTGCAGTTGCCGTCGCCGTAGTTGTTGTCGAAGCTCGTGTAGCTGCGGCGAACCGTGCGCAACGCCAACGGGTCGAAAAGTGCCGGCTTTAGGGCGATGCGCCGCGCCTCCGGCTTGTCGAGCGTCGGGTCGATGCGCCACAGGTCGAGCCCCTTGACAAACACCATCGTCCTCCCGTCGCGCGAAAGCGACGGGCAGAAGACGTGGTCGTCGGCGAAATGCGTGATCTGCCGCTCCTTGCCCGACTCCATGGAACGGCAATACAGGTTCCTCACGCCGTCCGTGTCGCGGAGGTAGTAGAACGACTTTCCGTCCGGCGTCCATATCGGCGAAGTGCAGTTGTCACGGCCCTTCACGACTGGCGCGAACGAGCGGTCGTCCCTGTCGTAGAGCCAGATTTCGCCAGGGCCAGGCGACTTCGACCACGAATGGCGCTTGCGGAACTCGAGACCCTTCTCCACGATTTTCCAGGAGAAGAGGACCTTGCGCCCGTCCGGCGAAAGCGACGGACAAAACGCGGGCGCGTCGAAGACAAGACGCTCCGCCCTGCCCCCGGCCATCGGAACGATGACGGGACGGCGCGAAATGCGCTTCCCCGTGGCACTCTCGGAAGCGTCGTCGCGATAGGCGAGGGCGATCATCCCGGAGCCGTCCGGCGTGTAGCCCCAAGGGTAAAGGCTCTCGGTGTGGAACGTGACCTGCCTTGCGCCGGACGCGACAAGCCGCTCGCCGTCGAGTTCCGCCTCGAAGAGCTGGAGCGTCCCCCATCGGTCGGAAAGGAACGCCACGCGCTTCCCGTCCGGCGAGAGGAACGGACGCGAGTCCGCCGACATGCCGTCGCCTATGGGCATGGCGACCCCGCCTTCCGTCGGAGCGAGCCACACGCGGTCCTTCCACTCGAAGGCGAAGAAACTTCCGTTCGGCGAGACGGACGGGTTTATTCCGAGGTAGATTTCAGACCAATTACGGGCAGTTTCGGCGGCACACGAGAATATAACGAAGATGCAACCGACAAGCAGCAGGCGACGCTTCACAGTTTTGGCTCCTTTGATAATCTTTCCACCACAATGCCCCGTCCCTTACTTGATGATGAAGATCACGCCTCTTGGCGAGGGATCGAGTGCGCCCTCGTTCTTGCCGAGAAGCGAAGTGAACTGCGTTTCGCCCTTAAAAGCGATGTCGGAAACCGCGTTCCCCACCGCCGCAAGCGGGAATGTCCTCGCGCCATCCGCCGTCTTAAGCGCGTATCTGCCTCCATCCGCGATCACTGCGACCGAGAATCTATTGGCGCCATAGTCGAACGTGAAGCGGAACGTCCATTCGCCGCCGTCGACGGGCGTGACAGCAGAATTGGAGACATCCACCCATCCGTTCCCACCCCGCATTGAGCCGCCTTCGGCGCTCGCTTCGCTCGGGGGATACGTTCCCAGTTCCCCGTTCCCCGCACTCGCCCACACCTTGAAACATCCGTTCGTGCCGAGGCAAATCGCCGCCTGTGTGCCGGCGTCCACCGGGTCTTCGCCATCCGACTCGAAAAGCGTGGCCTTGACATCCACGGCAACGACATTGCCGGTTGAAGTCGCGTAGGGCGTGAAGGTGTTCTCGCCGAGAAGGAGCGCCCGTCCGTCCACTTCGTAGTCGATGCCGTCCGACCATTTCCCGGTCAGCTCCGTCGTATCCGACTTCTCGTTGACCCACCCGAAATGTTCATCGTAGGCAGACGAGAAAGCGGCGGCGTAGAGGGAGATTTCCTCCGCGCTGAGCGCCCGGTGGAAAAGCCGCACGTCCTGATAGCGGAAGCCGTCTGCTGGCTGCACCGCCCGCCAATTCGAAGTCTTGTAAAGCGGCGAGGAAATGTTGATGCCGTCGGCAATGTCGCCGATTGCGAAAGCTCCCGAAAAGGAAACCCCCTGGACATCTATCTCGCAGGCGGGAGACATCCCGCCATCGACGTAAACGGAAACGACATCTCCGCTTCTGACCGCGACGATGGAGTGGTATTGCGACGGCGCGGCGCTGACCCTGTTCGCGGACGCAAGCGACAGCGAACTCTGCTTGCCGGATGTCAACGCCGCGCAGATTTCGTTCTTCGATACGGCGAGCGCGAACACCTGCGGATAATAACTGCTGCCGATGGAGAACACGACGTTAGTTGTATCGCCGCTCGCAAGAAATCTGCCGCGAAGCGCGATTGTCCAGTCGTCAGACTCGAAATCGTCCTGCAACTCGCCGCCGTACCAACTGCTTGACGGCAGTTCAAGTTCATCCGAGCCGGACTTGAAGCTGGCGTGATCCACGTTCAGCCAGACGTTTGGCCATATCCTGCGAATGCCGTCCGTCGTGCCGTTGTAAGTCCATTGGAAGAGCGGATCCGCGAACGTCGGCTGCGCCGCCCAGTCGGAAAGAAGCTGCTCGTATGTCTTGCCGACAAGCGCGGGCCAGATGGTGTTGATCTTCTGACTCGAACTTACGGTGTTGGTGGCACACCAGAGGCACATTTGCCGCACGATGTCCGTGCCGTAGGTCGTCACGAGATAGTCGATGAACTCGCAGCCGTCGCCGTATTCGGTGATCGTCCGTCCCTTGCAGTAGAAGTGTTCGTAGCGACGATCGTCGCGGTAGTGCGCCGGCTCGTAGTTGTACCACCGGATCCAGTCGGCAATGCCCTCGGTCAGATGGTTCAGCTCCGTAGTGCCGTCCGTCTTGTGGACGACGATGATGTTATCGAGGTTGACCGTCTTGCCGAGATACTGGCCCACGAGATACTGGACGGCATGGGTCAGCTCGTGCGCGAAACAGCCGGAGACGTCGCGCGCGTCGTTTGCGGCGACGCGCTCCAACGCCCACGTGTGGCTGATTGTGATGTGGTTGTCGCCTGTTCCGGCGAGCCCGTCCGATGATAGTGTCAGATAGATGTCCTTCAAACCGACCGGCGCGGTGGAACCGCACATGAAGACGGAAATCTTCGACTCCCACTCTGTCATGTCCTCTAGAATGCCGCGCTCGTTCCACCACGTTACCCAGTCAGGGTGCTGGTTGAGCGTCGTCTCCGAAAACACGACTGCCGCGTCCGCGCGCGGCGCAAGCGCCGCAAGCGCAAGAATCGTGGCGGAAATTGTCGTTAGTGTTGCTTTCATAGAATGTCCTTTTTCACCTGCGGCGTTTCGGGGGTGAGTTCGCCGCAAAGGTCGTGCTCCATCGCCGACTTGATAGCGTCTCATGCCGGTTTCACGGCTTCATCGCCGGCGCCGCGACACCCGACTCCTTGGCAAGCCTTTCTGCCACAATGCGCCCGAGACGCCGGGACGCCTCCTTGTTGAAATGGCAGTAGTCCTTGTAGTGCGACGCCGGCCATTTCTCGGTCGCTGCGAAGAGGTCGTTCACGGCGACGCCTTCCTCCTGCGCCACCTTGACTGCGGCGGCGTTGTACGCGCGAATCGCCTCCGTGGTGCGCGTGTTCCGGCCCTGCTCCCCGCTGGGGTTCATCTTGGTCGTCGTGGCGAACACGATTTTCGCCTCCGGCCAGTAGCGGCGGATGCGGCGGATGATCTTCCGGATGTTCCCCGCGTATTCCTCGACCGACGTTAGCGGCTCGTCGTCGCCGTCCCAGTGCGCGGCGTCCCAGTGCCCGCAGTTGAACTGGACGACCTTCGGGGAGGCGACGAGGCCGCGCCAGCGCGACAGGTTCGTGAGCACGTGCTGCGTGTTCTGGCAGTTCTCCCGGGGCGGCCACTTCACCTCCGCCTGGCCGCGCAGCGCCTCGGCGACGTAAGGGCAGTAGAGCTGGCGGATAGAGTCGCCGATCAGCAGGATTTCCGGCAGGTCGGACGTCTTCTGCGCCGGTTCGCTCGCGGCGTCTTCGAGAAAGCCGCATGTTGGCGCGGAATATGCGAATGCAGAAGCAAGCAACCCGACCGCCATCAAAAAGTTTTTCATAATCGCCTTACCTTTCCTCTGTTTTTGCCTTGAAGAAGACGTTCTCGCCAACATAGCTTTCATGGAATGTTCTTTCCTTTGATTGAAACGGCGGTTTCTGAAACCGCGGTTTCATTTTAGCTGTGTAGAAGTGTAGAACTCCACTTCTCCACTTCTACACGGCTATTCCTCATCAATTTTTCAAGGATTGTCGGTTACTTGAACAATATTATCGTACCCATCGGCCTGACATTGAGGACAATGTCACCGTCGGCGTTGCCGGAGAGATTTTCTTGCTTCGCCCAACGAGCCGCGTCGCCAACGGCGGAAAGCGTCAGGGGTATGCCGTCGAAGCCTCCGCAGGTGGTGAGCTGCTTCTCGCCGCCCGAAGGCCAGACCGTGCCGGAAACCTTCACAGTGAATGGATCCAGGGCGGTCACTTCCGCGCCGTCGTAGAGAGCAAGCTGCGGGACGACGCGGCGATCCGTGAAGTTGAAGCCGAGGATCGCGTTTTCTTCCACCGTCAGGTTGCCGAAGGTCGTCGTGCCAGACTGGATTTCGAGCGTCGCGCCCTCCTGAACCGTCAACGTGCCGAAGCCTATGTTCGCGCCCGGATTGAGCGTGAGCGTCGCGCCGGTGGCGACGGAGAACACATTGGTTCTGGAAGATGCCGACGAGGAAAGATCGTTTACGTTGTAGTCTACAACGACCTTGCCCGTCCCGGTGACGGTGGTCAGGCCGTTCGCGGCGCCGCCGAGAATACCGCCGGACTTGGCTGACGTGTCCGTGCCGAGCGTGACCACGTGCCCCGCCGTGTCGAGAGTGAGATTGCTTTGCTGGACGATGTCGGCTGAGACGGTGAAGTTCGTCCGGGCGGAGATGTTCGCATGGGAGTTGTTGTAATTGCCGATCAGGAACCGTTTCGAGCCGGAGATGCCGTCTTCGCCGACAAGCCAGTTGGCCAATGTGTTGGATTTGCCGCGGACGAGGTAGAAGCGATCTCCCGAACTGCCGCAGTTGTTGACGATTCCCTTGCAGGAGATTGTGCCGGGAATGGAATCCTGGCCAATGCAGGGAATTACATAGCCCGTGTGTTCCGCAGAAGCGATGATGTCGCCAGTGACGGCGAACATGCCGCCGGCCGCGATGGAATAGCAGACACAGGCCGTCACATTGGAGCCGAACACAAGGTCGCCTTCAATCGTGACGGTGGAATCCGCGTCTACCGCGACTTTGGACGTGTCGCTGAACGACGCCGCCGCGAAGGAATTGGTGAATGTGACAACGCCCGAACCCATCGTCACCGCACCGAACGTCCTGCCCGCGTCGGCAATAATCGTCGTATCAGCGGAGATGACTGAAAGGTCGATGTCTGCGCCCGCCGCAGGAACTTGGAATCCCGCCCAGTTCGCGCCGTCGGACATCGACTCGCCGTCGCCAAACCCCGTCCAGGCGTTGGCATTGACGTCGCCGACCGTGAGGAGAAGCACCCCGTCCGCAACGCGCCAGGCGTAGCTTTCCCCGTTCTCCGTCTCGACTGCGAACTTCGCACCGTCCGCATCCGTCACGCCGGTCTTGGAATAGATGGCGTAAATGCCCGTGCCAAACGCGCCGCCGTTCAATTTTAGCGCGACCGCGCCGTCCTCCGCCGGGAGGGTCGCGCTTGTCGCGACCGCGAGCGGCGTGACGCCCGGCGTGTAGGAGGCGATGTCGAGCGTCGAGCCGGCGGCAAGCGTCAAGGCGTCGAAGGAAGACTGCACCGCGCCGTCAAGGGCGAGCGTTGCGCCGTCCGCCACCGTCACGGAACGCGCGATGGAAACGCCGCCGTTGACCGCGAGCGTTCCCGCGTTCACGTTCAGCGCGGCGGAGGCGGTCTGATTGGTGTTGACGGTTAGCGTTCCCGGGCCGGTCTTGGTCACCGCGCCCGCGCCGCCGAGGTTGGCGTTGAGCGAGGCCGAATACGCCTGAGTGTCGATTGTCATGCCGCCCGCGCCGACGGTTATCCACTTCGCATCGCCGTCGCTCGCGGTGATGACGCCGTTCGCATTGCCGAAGACGAACGTCGTGCCGTTGAACCGCGCGTTGTTCAGCGGACGGTCGAAATAGACGGCGAAATACCGTGACGTGACGGTGCAGTTCTCGAAATCCGCCGTATATGAACCGGCCGTGTATTCATTGACCGAATTGCGCCCGATGTAAAACCCGCCGCTGACGGAGATGGAGGAGTTCGTGGCGGCAATGACGCCCGTCGGCTCGGCAGGGAAATAGGTGGCGTTGTTGCCGACATCGAACGAGCCTGCCGTTAATCGCGAACGGTCAAGCGAGAGGAAGAACCCCGGATTTTGGCTCTTCTCCGGCTGGACGCCGCCGCAAAGGACGAAAAGAGCATTGGCAATCGACAGCGTGCCGCCGTCCGTGATGTTCAAACGCAGCGTTCCTTCGACGCCCGCATGCTGAAAGTAGGCGTGCTTTCCGCTGTGAAGAACCCCGCCGGCCACATTCACCGTCGAGTCGCCGCTCGCGACAATGGCAATCGCGCCGTTGTCGGACGTGCCGTATTTCGAGAGCGTCGCGTCAGCGGCGATTGTCAGGACGGCCGGGATGTGGTTGCCGGAGGTGTCGTCTCTTATGTTCATGCCGCCGCTTCCGCCAGCCCTGAACGTGCCGTTGGTGAGCGTGACGTTCGAGCCGTTCACGAGGTATGAGCCCGGCGTCGCGGTCAGTGTCTGGCCGCCGTAGTCGAACGTGACGGCGTTCGCCGTGTCGCTCGTGCCGAGCGTGAGGGCAGAGACCGTCGCGCCGTCCATCTTCAGCGTTCCCCCGGAGACGGTCGTCTGCGCGGCACGGTTCTGCGTGAGAACGAGCGTCCCCGCGCCGGTCTTCTCTAGTGCGCCGGCGGTGGGCGCGGAGATCGTGGCGGCGGCATCTGCGGCAACCGAGACGGTCGGGACGGTGAGCGTCGCCGCGCCGCCGATTGTCGCATTGGCGTTGAACGCGAGCGAGTTGGCCGCCACGTCTGCCGCAAGCGTCGCCGTGGCGTTGGCGGTCGAGAAGATGGCGTTGTTGTTGTCGGCCCAAGTCGTTGCCGCGTTGTCGAACGTCCAGGCGTCCGCGTCGCCCCAGTTCGTTCCCGTGCCGCGCCACGTGTAGTTCCCAGCGGCAAAAATGATGGATGCGTTGTCGGCGACCTTCGCGCGGTTGTTGCAGGCGCTCACGGTCATGGAGCCTGTGAAGGTGGGGATGTCGCCGTCGTCAATCCACAACTTTCCGAACATGACACCGGTAATGTCCGCGTTGATTTCGGCGAGAGGCGGGGCGAGGGTAAAGTCGAGGTTGTCGCCGTCGCCGGGCGCGACGCCGCCCTCCCAGTTCGCGCCAGTTGACATATTGTTGTCTGCGCCGCGCCCAATCCACTTCTTGCAGGTGTCCGTCACCGTTACCGTCCTTGCCGCAGCGGTGAATGCGCCGCCGGACTGCGGGTAGAAAGTCCCTGTCTTCGTATCGTAGAAGCCGTAAACGCTGTCGGTGTCGGAGTCGCGCTGCGCTGGCAAAAGGCAGTGCGTCAGGTTGGTGCTGGAATCGTAGAGTTCGAAGTAATAGATGTAGTCGCGGCCATAGTTGCTATAGCCGTCCTGGTTCTTGTGCATCGCAAAAAGCACCAAAGCGGAGCCGACGGTATATGTGTCATCGCCGCCAAGGGGGTTGCTGTCAAACAAGTCAGTATTGGAGCCGGGCTGGACAATCGTGGCGGTTTTCCTTCCATAGTCGGCGGCAAGCAGATAATCGTATGACGTTGAAAGGGCCGAGGTGCTTGTCTTCTGGTTGGAAGTGCTGTTTGCGCCGCGGTCTAGTCGTATCTTGTTTTGGGATGAGGAATATGAGTGATAGCAAGTGAACGAGCCGTTCGCGGAGGCATCTCGGGCGCAGAACAAGGCACTGGAAGCAGAAACCGGCTTGAACTTCATCATCACGATATTGGTACAGTTCGGCGTGATGTCGGTGACGAGATATCCTTTGCCGTCGCCGTTGCCCTTGAGGGACTTTAGCGCGGTGTAGGTGACGGTAGGGTCGTTCGCGTCAGTCCAGTCCGCCGCGAAAGCGGTCTGCGCCAGGGCGAGGGCGGAAACGGCAAAGAGCGCCGGGATTGCGCGGCGCAATGTCCTTTGTGCGGGATCCTTCATGGTTGTTCTCCTTGCTGCATGTTGTCGGGTTGTCCGGTGCGAATGGCTTAGTTCCCCCACCAGGCGGGGGGAACCTGGTTGTTGTTGTGTCCGGTGTCGAGGTAGTCGGAAACCTTCATGTCGGCGCCGACGAGGCGCAGCGAGCGCTGGAACGAGACACCGTGCGAGACGGGCGAACCCCAGGCCGCATGTGCGGCCGACATGTACATCTGCTCCCATTCCCTGCCGCGCAGACGGTGCCAGGTGGTCTCGATGAAGCCGAAGCCGCCGGGGGTCTTCACGATGTAGTCCGCCATCGGTTTCATGGAGTTGTAGTTCATCCACGGACAGCCCGCGACGCTGAAACCCTTTTCGGCGAAGAACGAAATCGTCGGCCACTCTTCGCGCTTCTCCTTCATGTTGCCGTAGGAATACTGCCAGTCGCAGATGATGATGTCCTTGGGGAGCGTAGCGAGCCCCTCGACGTATTCCGCGTTGCCGTTCTTCACGAAATCCTTCCAGCGCGGGTCCTTCTTGTCGAGGAACATGTCGTGCCAGATCATCGCCCGTGCGCCGCGCGACTTCACGAACTCCGAAAGGCCCGCGATGTGGCGACACACAAGTTCCACGTTTGGCGTCTTGGTGCATTCGGGGCAGGTCTGCGGCTCGGCCTCGTCGCAGCCGATGTGGAAGAAAGGCGGGTTGCCGAAGTTCTCGTGCAGCTCCACGATCATCTCGCGAAGAACACGCTGCGTCTCGGGGTTTGAGAGGCACCAGTTCCAGCCGCCAGGCTCGAAGAGCGGCTCGTACTCCGGGTGCATGTCGAGCGCGCTGTGCTTGACGGACATGCTTTTGCGCGAGAACGAGGCGTGCCCGTAGCAGTTGATCTGCGGTATGAGCGTGATGCCGAGGTCGCGCCCGAGCGCGACGAGGCGGCTCGTCTCTTCCTTCGTCATCGGCGCGTTTGGCCAGCAGCGCCACGGATGCTTCTCGCTTTTGTAGGTTCCCCAGGGCTCGACAATCGCGTAGTTGAACTTGAGCAGCGCGGCAAGGCGTATCGCGCGCTCGATCTGCTGCGGACGCGTTTCGGGGAACCAGCAGAGGTGCACGGCGCGGAACGCGAGGTGCGGGCTGTCCGTTATGGAAAGTGTCGGGAGTATCATCCCTTCCGTCTTCATGGTGCCGCGCTTCGCGATGGCGAGCTGGCGCAGGGTGTAGCTCGCCCACTTGACGCCAGCAAGCGCGTTGGCCCTGATTTTCACGCCGTTTGCGTCGACTTTCGCCGCATAGCCTTCGTCGCCTTCCGCCGTCAGACCGGTCACGCCGGAGGCGACCTTCGGCGCATAGCCGCCGTACCATTCCTTCAGATGCGACGCGAGCCACGGAGCGGCGGCGGAATCGGGGCACTCCACCGTCACCGTCGTCGATGCGTCGAACGGCACGTATGCCTTTTGGTCCATCTGGAACGTCTGTCCCGCGCCCGCCGCAAAGGACGCTATTGTAAGAATGGCGGCGATATGGCTATGCAGCTTCATTGTCACTTAGCTCCCACCTTGGCGATCTTGCCGGACTGGATTGAGTCGTAGCATCCAAGCATCGCCTGAATTGTCTCCTTGTGCCACTTGAGGTTGATAAGCGGCGTCTTGTGGTTGCGGATGCAGTCAACGAACTCGTCAATGAGGCCCACCCACTCGTCGAAGTAGGTGTACTGCACCGTGTAGCGGTCGTTCGGGGCCCCGTTGTGATAGACGTTCGGGCCAAAGCAGTCGCAGGATATCATGCCTTTGTCGCCCGGACGCCCCGCCTGGAGGTTCGAGCCGGTGATGGCGACGGCGCTCCCTTCAGACACAATCTTGTACGCATCCTTCCCCGACTTCGACACCTTTGGATCGATGGCAAATTCCACCGCGCCCTTCGGCGCGTCCTT
>Ga0310696_10002809_pt1 | contig 22485 bp, 16 predicted proteins | sample AusTroGonzalo_MG_4_FD_203885 | JGI IMG/M metagenome (GOLD analysis project Ga0310696, IMG submission 203885) | Bovine rumen microbial communities from tropical cattle in Woodstock, Queensland, Australia - Gonzalo_02 (v2) (version 2) | ecosystem: Host-associated > Mammals > Digestive system >...
TATATTTGCTTGTTATTAAATGCAGCACCAAGATAAGTGAAAAATCTGACATGGCAAAATCCTGGGCAATTTTTTATTGCCCAGGGACTTATAAATATAGTTAAACTAAAGTGCTGCGGAATTTAGGTATACAAGGATTATCCGAAACATTATCATCATAATACAAAAAATAGAGAAATATGAAAAAGTATCTTAATAATCTGCTGCTCGCTACCATCTTGTTCTGTGGAATGGTGGGCATGACATCCTGTTCAGACAAAGACGAGAACCTCACCGATGAGGAACTATTCGAAAACGAGATGACAGCGGCATTGGCCGATGCACTGTCATACGGTCCGCCAACAGAAGACTTTGCGAAGGAAGTAGCCGCACGCTACAACGGATGTGTGACAGAAATTAACTACAAGACACGCGAAAGTGCCACACGAAAGTGCATCACCGACAACTGCCGCCCCTACGACCTGAAGGATCTGGCACGCACTACCGTCATAGCAGGGTGGGACAGTACAGAACTGAAGCCCGTCATCAAGGATCTTGTTGCGACCTCTACGGAGCGTGGTTTCTTCGGACGCTACAAGCATCAGACCAGCGACTATGGCTACTGGGGTGACATCGTCAACTTGCAGTTTGAAAAGCTGATGACTGAGGTGCAGGTGAAGACCTATGGTATGTTCTATGCCTCTCAGGAAGAGGCTGTTGTACGCAGTACCATAGGTGACAGCCTCTATAATGTCATTCACGAGAAGACAGGCGTTGAGCCAGGATTGTCGCACCACTTCTACGAGATTATGCGTGCCGACACCTCCAGCGCCACCACCGTGGAATACTACAAGCAGCTGGCCATAAAGTATCACGAATGCTTCGAGCATATTAACGACTGATGAGTACCATTTACGAGGTGAGGTGTCATGAGGCTGGCGACGGCAGCGACTACCTTATCAAGTCTTTCCATAGCCGTCAGGAAGCAGATGAGTATATCCGTCGTCGCAACAAGGAACATCCGCAAGACGAGTTGTACGAGCATTGGTACGTGAAAGAACTTAAGTCATAAGGTTCGTAAGGTCACATATATATGTCTCCGCGAATTCCACTGGTGGGACACGACTGTCCCACCAGTGGAACAAGCCCCTCTCTATAGGCATGATTTGAACAAACTATAGTTCCTTCGACAAGTAACTATACTTCCACGCGCGACGAACTATAGTTCCCCGCACGACTAAGTAGTAGTTCGACGCCGTAGAGACTTTACGCCACATTTTGCAAAAAGTTGACTCAAAAACACTCCGAACACTCCGATACTCTCCGAAAAAATGGTTAGAAGTTCGGAGTGTTTCGGAGTGTTCGGAGTGTTTTTGAGTCAACTTTTTGCACATATCTTCACCTCGAAGGGTGAAAAGGACGTGTATCGTAGCTTTTTTGCCCCTCAAATTATCAATTATAAATTATCACTTATACATCAAACAAACTTTTCTCATTTATTTTGCTGCGAATAGCGAAATAATCCTTAACTTTGCGGCATCAAAAAACTCAAAAAGGTGTAGGTGAGATCGTTTTGAAGAAAACAATCTATCTGCAACTCATTGATTGGACGGAGCAAAGAAGCAAATGAATGATTTTGCGGCCATAGATTTTGAGACGGCGAACAATGAGCGCAGTAGCGTTTGCTCAGTCGGTGTAGTCGTTGTGCGAGGTGGGGAGATAGTAGATACCTTCTACTCTCTCATCCAACCCGAGCCCAACTACTACAACTACTGGTGCTCCTGTGTCCACGGCCTTAGTCGCGAGGACACTGAAGAAGCCCCCGTCTTCCCGAAGGTCTGGGCACAGATCGAGCCGCTCATCGAAGGTCTGCCCCTTGTTGCCCACAACCGCCCCTTCGATGAATCCTGCCTGAAAGCCGTCTTTCGCGTCTATCAGATGGATTATCCTGACTACAAGTTCTACGACACCCTTGCCGCATCCCGCCGCCAACTCCGACATCTTGAGAACCATCAGCTCCACACCGTCGCTGCTGCCTGCGGTTACTGGTTGGAGAATCATCATCACGCACTCGCTGATGCAGAAGCTTGTGCGTGGATTGCGAGGGAGATTTTGTAGATAGTGATACACGTGTTAATGACATGGAACTTGTAAGGAATACTTACATGTTCTAAGGTTAGTATAGTGGTCGTCTTAGAAATTGCGAAACTCAGCATCAACAACTCGTAACTTCGAGGCAGGAATCCTGACTGACGATCCTGAAATCGTAGAGCAGGCGATGAATCAGTTTGACGATGTATGGATAGGCAAACACTGTCAAGCTTGCAAACGTAAGGATGTCTGTTTAGACCCTATTTTATAGTGAGCAATAAACAAAGAAGCCTCGCCGAGTGGGCGGGGCTTCTGAGTAGTATACAAGTGTATAAGATGTGTGTTGCTTGGGGGATTACATCATGCCGCCCATTCCAGGGGCACCGCCCATGGGCATTTCGGGCTTGTCCTCCTTGGCATCACAGATGACGCATTCGGTGGTGAGGAACATGCCGGCGATGCTGGCGGCGTTCTCCAGAGCCACACGTGCCACTTTGGCAGGGTCGATGATACCGGCAGCGCGGAGATCCTCGTAGCGGTCTGCGCGAGCGTTGTAGCCGTAGTCGCCCTTCTCGTTCTTCACGTTGTTGACGACGACGCTGCCTTCCAGACCTGCATTCTCGACAATCTGACGCAGAGGCTCTTCGATGGCGCGCTCAACGATGCGGATACCCGTGGTCTCGTCGGCATTCTCGCCCTGCAGACCTTCGAGTGCGCTGATGGCGCGGATGTAAGCGACACCGCCACCGGGGATGATACCTTCTTCGATGGCTGCGCGGGTGGCGCAGAGGGCATCGTCCACGCGGTCCTTCTTCTCCTTCATCTCGGTCTCGGAGGGAGCACCGACATAGAGGACTGCGACACCGCCGCTGAGCTTAGCCAGACGCTCCTGCAGCTTCTCCTTGTCGTAGCTGGAGGTGGTGTTGCCGATTTCGTTCTTGATCTGGTTGATGCGATCCTTGATGAGCTGGCTCTGGCCGTGACCACTGACGATGGTGGTGTTGTCCTTGCTGATGGTCACCTTGTCGGCAGAACCCAGCATTTCGATGGTAGCCTGCTCGAGCTTCAGACCTTTCTCCTCGCTGATGACAACGCCACCGGTCAGGATAGCGATATCTTCGAGCATAGCCTTGCGGCGGTCACCAAAGCCAGGAGCCTTGACAGCGCAGATCTTCAGCTGACCACGCAGACGGTTGACCACGAGGGTGGTGAGGGCTTCGCTATCAACGTCCTCAGCGATGACGAGTAGCGGACGGCCGGTCTGTACGGCGGGTTCGAGGATGGGGAGGAAGTCCTTGAGGTTGGAGATCTTCTTGTCGTAGATGAGGATGTAGGGGTTCTCCATCTCGCACTCCATCTTCTCGGTGTTGGTGACGAAGTAAGCGGAGAGATAGCCGCGGTCGAACTGCATGCCTTCGACAACGCCGATGGTGGTGTCGCGACCCTTGGCTTCCTCGATGGTGATCACGCCGTCCTTGGAGACTTTCTTCATAGCCTCGGCCAGCAGCTTTCCGATTTCAGGATCGTTGTTGGCGCTGACGGTAGCCACCTGCTCAATCTTATTGTAGTCGTCGCCTACCTGCTCGCTCTGAGCGGCAATGCTCTCTACGACCTTGCTGACAGCTTTGTCGATACCGCGCTTGAGGTCCATGGGATTAGCACCTGCGGTGACGTTCTTCAGACCCTCGCGGACGATAGCCTGAGCGAGAACGGTAGCGGTGGTGGTGCCATCACCTGCATCGTCGCCAGTCTTAGAGGCAACGCTCTTAACGAGCTGTGCGCCGGCATTCTGGAAGGCGTCGGCCAGCTCAATCTCCTTGGCAACGGTCACGCCGTCCTTGGTGATCTGAGGAGCACCGAACTTCTTCTCGATGATTACATTACGACCTTTCGGGCCCAGGGTTACCTTTACGGCATTTGCCAACTGGTCCACGCCCTGCTTCATCTGTTCGCGGGCTTCGATATTGAATTTAATTTCTTTAGCCATGATTATTATTCGCGCCTTTGGCGCAGTTTAAAGTTTAAGGTTTAATAATGGGTTTTATAGGTCTCATGTGGCCCATGGGTCTCATGAGTTATTGCAGTACTGCAACCACGTCGCTCTGACGCATGATGAGGTACTTGGTTCCTTCGAACTCCAGCTCAGTGCCGGCGTATTTACCATACAGCACAGTGTCGCCAGCCTTCAGCACCATTTCTTCGTCCTTGGTGCCTTTGCCAACGGCCACTACTTTACCTTGTAGGGGTTTCTCTTTTGCGGTGTCGGGGATGATGATGCCGCCGATGGTCTTTTCTTCTGCTGCAGCGGGTTCTATCAGAACTCGGTCTGCCAGGGGTTGAATCTTCATAGTTGTTTTTGGTTTTATGGATTATATTTGTTATGAGTTTGCAATTGCAGTCATGCGAAAGGTGTGCCAAAGCTTCGCAATCTGCCATCTTGTCAGTAAGAAGTGGAAAAATACTGCTCCCGTCTCCTCTCTGGTCAAAAAACTTTATACTTTACGCCCTAAACTATAAACTTTTCAGTATCTTTGCAGCGTTTTTATGAAAATACTCACGTATCTGGTCATATTTCTCTTCGTCAGCCTCCTTCTGGCGGTATTGCCGAAAGTAGGTGCTTTCGTCTGGGACCCACAGCTTATTATTCCGGCAACGGCGGCGTTGTTCACGTTGTTGGTGTGGCTGGTGGCTCGCTTTATCGGCACAGACCGCTCGGCTTGGGAGGTGTTGATGACTGCCAGCTTCATCCTGATTTTTGCTCCTGGCGCAACCTTATTCTTCTCGCGAGATGAGGATGCAATCATCGAACTCAGTTCCCAGTGTATCGTTCCTTTCTTCCTGACCCAATATAATAGGGTCAGTCGCAAGGACTTCAAGAAAGCCTATGGCTTCATGTTATTAATGGGTATCTTCTGTAGCTTCACACACGACGGTATCACGTTGCCACTCTGTCTGGCGTTTCTGCTGCTGGCTTGGCAGCGGCGCAATGAGTTTTTCCGCCTGGCCTGTTGGCCGATGGTCATGGGTTGGCTGGTGGGGACCATCCTACAGTTTGCCGCGCGCGGTCATGTGCCTGACCTCACTCCAGATCTGGTTGCGCTGACGAGCCGTACGACTCAGGTAATAGGACTGCTGTGGGATACGAAGATTTTTGTGCTGGCAGCAGGACTGACATTTTGGCTCTCAACGACGCATTGGGGGAGAGCATTGCTGAGGCGCACGCTACGCCGTCAACGACTGATTACCTATAGCTTTCTCTTTGCCTTGTCCTGTGTGCCGTTTGCACCACTGGGCATTGATAACGCCGTCACGGGAGTTTGTGTGTTTGGGCTGTTGTGGTCGTTGCTGTTGTGCAAGGAGCTGCAGCGCCAGTACGTCGGTGCTGCCAGAGTTCGTAGGAATTAATTAAATTCTGCCAGAGGACATAACAACCGGCACCTATGGAGGCGATAGGTGTCAGGTAGACGTAGGCAATCCAGATGGCCAGTCCTGTATTCTTCTGGAACATCGCCTGTCCTGTGCATATCCGTTCTCCAAAGAGCCGACCAATGAGACGGCCAATCCGGAATTGCACGAATGAGGTGATGAGGGTGGATAGGGCAATCGCCGTCAGGAGCCAAAGGCCGGCATTACTGTGAAGAATGTTCTTGACCGTGATGCCAGAGGTGATGGACAGCGAGATACTCCAAAGGTAGAAACCCAGGTCGGGTGTGCGAACAAACCATTGATATAACGGCTTGATCCAATGGCGGACAATGGCACCAAGGCCCAAAGGTAGCAGTAATACCAGGGCTAACTTCTGCAGAATCACCAGGAAGGCTGAGAGGAAGGTGATGCCCTGATGAGGTTCAATGAGGGGGAAGACTGCGGGTATCAGCAGTGAGGCTACAGCAGACGAGAGAAGCACAAAGGTGGTCATCTGTGTGAGGTCGCCGCCCAACTTGGCTGTCACTACGGGCGAGGCCGAGGCGCAGGGGGCAATGACGCAGATAAGAATTGCTTCAAGAATGAGCTTGAAAGACCCATCCCCGACCATGCTAAAGGAGGGGATAGAGAAGAGTGAAGAATAAAGAGTGAGCCAAACCAGCACACCTATTAATAATAGTTGTGCGGCCAGGATACAGAGATGCCAGCGGCGCAACCTCATCAGGTGGAAATCTACCTTGGAGAACGTGACAAAAAGCGTAAGGAAAATAGAGACAGGCAGCAGCGATTCCATCAGCTGACCAAGTACCGCCGAGGCTTCGTCCAACTCAGGAACATAGGCGAAGAGGAGGTAGAGTAGGGTGCCTGCGGTGATGGCCGATGGCAAGGTCCAATTCTTTAAGAATGTGAACATTTATCTATCGTGATGACTTGTGAGCAGTGTTCCACGACGGCGGGCCGGTGGGTGATAAAGATGAGGGTAGCCTTCAAGGACTGTTGTTCGTTGTATGTGATGAGATTGCCAAGCAGTTGCTTCTCGGTCTGTTGGTCCAGGGCGCTGGTGGCTTCGTCCAGAAGCAGGATGCTGCCTTTCCTTAATAGGGCGCGTGCGATGGCTATTCGTTGTGCCTGTCCTTCAGAGAGTCCTGCACCGCCTTCTCCGACAGGGGTGTCGAGGCCATCTGGCAATGTCAGCACAAAATCTGCACATGCCAACTGCAACACCTCTCGCATCTGGTCCTCGGTGGCATCAGGATCACCCAACTGCAGGTTCCAGCGCAGCGTGCCGCTGAAGAGGGAGTTGCCCTGCGGCACATAAACGAGGTTACAACGTGTGCGAGCGCTGACAGGTATTGCGTGTTCATTGGCCCCCTCGCTGGGAGAATACATCATCACCTGTCCTTCCAAAGGCTTCAACAGGGCAAGAATCAATCGGATAAGGGTGGTCTTTCCGGCTCCTGTCTCGCCAAGTATCGCTGTCGATGAACCGGGTGGGAAGTCATAACTGACGTGCTCGAGGACGTGGCGGCTGTGGTCGTCGTAGGCGAAGGTGACATCGTTCACCCGAATGCCTGCTCCCTGTGCGAAGCGAATAGGTTCGCCATCGTCCTCCAGCGGCGTTTCCTCCAACTCCATCAGACGTTCAGCGGCAGTGAAACTGCCGATAATGGCAGGAATGAAGCGGGTAAGCTCACGGAAGGGACCCTGTATCTGACCGCAGAGCTGGATGAAGGCGGTCATCATTCCGAATGTGATGCTGCCTTCTGCCAGTCGGTGAGCACTCCAGAGGAAGGTGAAAAGGTAGGCACCGCCAAAGCCGAGATTCAGAACCAGGTTCGAGGTGGAGGAGAATAGCGTGCGTTGGCGCACCTGCCGGCGCAGGGAGTCCTGCTGTCCTTTCAGCACATGGAGTAATGTTTCAATCCGTTCCAGCGTCTTCAGTACCAGGCGGTGCTGGATACTCTCTTGCAAGGTGGACTGAATTCGGCTGTCGGTCTTACGTATCTCGCGGGTGATGGCTCTCATCCGGTTGATATAGAGTCGGCTGAGAAGGATGAAGACGGGTAGGACGACTGTCACGCTGACAGCCAGTGTAGCGTCCATACTATATAAAAAGATGAATGCGCACGCGAGGCGCACCAATACTGCCAACGCTTGCGGAACGGTATCTGTGACTACGTTTACCACGGTCTGGCAGTCGCTGACCAGTCGGTTCAGCACATCGCCACTATGGCGCTGTTCGCGACCGTACCATTCGCTGCGTAACAGGTGATTGAAGATGCGGCGCTGCATCCGGTTCTGGGCATCGACGCCCAGGAGCGCGGCAATCCATCGGCCGGCGTAGCCTAATGCCAACTGCAGTCCCATGATGCAGATGAGTATCGTCCCTGCATCCATCAAGGTGGTACCTTGCTCTACGCCTGTGGCCACGTCGATGACTCGTTTCGTAGCCCAGATGAAGGCGAAGTCAAGAGCTACACGGATGATGCCGCTCGTCGAGTTGATGAACGACTGCAGCTTCACCTGCCGGAAAATCTGAACGAACCAGCCAAGCAGTTTCCTCGTGCTATATTTGCTCTCTATTTTCAACCTTTCAACGATTAATTATCAATCTTTCGCCTATCACTTATCATCCCTCTCTCAAATCTGTGCCCCACATCAATTTCTCTCTGAGGGTACTGAAGAAGCTCTGGCTGGAGCGTTTCAGCACCTTGATGCTGTAGGGCGCACGGCGAATGATGAGGCGCACGTCTTCTGTACACTTCTCGCTTCGCCCGTCCAGAGAAACGAGGAAACGGTGGTTGCGGGCGGCCACGGACAGAGTGATGACCGCATCGTCGGTCAGGGTCAGTGGACGCACCGTCAGCGAGTGGGGTGCAACTGGTGTCAATCCGATGGTATGGCAACCAGGTTGCATGATTGAACCTCCAACAGAAAGTGCATAACCCGTACTGCCCGTGGGGGTGTTGATGATCAGTCCGTCGGCCTGATACGTGGTGAGATATTCGCCGTTGACATCGACCCGGATGCTGATCATGGAGGATACTTCGCGCTTCAGTACTGCTACTTCGTTGAGTGCAAAGGGATAACCTTCGGGCTGGCCGTGGTCGTATTCCAGTTGCAGCACACAGCGGTCTTCAACTGCGTAGTCGTCAGCGTAGATCTGAGCAATGGTGTTGGGTAACTCCGAAGGAAGGATGTCTGCCAGGAATCCTAACCTTCCCATATTGACGCCCAAAATGGGGATTCCCTTGTTGCCTACACGACGTGCTGCTTCAAGGAATGTGCCGTCGCCCCCCATTGAGACAACAAGGTCGGCGTCGAACTGGTCGTCGCGGATGAGGGTTGCCTTTTGGGGAACGGCAATTTTAAGGTCGTCGACGAGGTAATGGAAGAATACTTCGTCAATGAGTAATTCGGCTTCGTACTCCTCCAGAAGACAGAATAATTTCTGTACAGAGGCAGACTTCTTTGCCTGAAAAGCGTTGCCGAAAAGGGCAAAACGTAACTTGCGCATGGTTTTTTGTATTATTTTCGCCGCAAAAGTACGCATTTCTCTCGAATTTTTTCTACTTTTGCAGCAGAAACAATGAAAATACCCTGTAATTTATGACAAAACTTAGTGTAAATATCAATAAAGTGGCCACGATACGCAATGCGCGTGGCGGCAATAACCCCGATGTACTGCGTGTGGCACTGGACTGTGAACGTTTTGGTGCGCAGGGTATCACGGTTCATCCGCGTCCCGACCAGCGTCATATCCGTTATCAGGATGTTCGCGACCTGAGGCCGCTACTCACAACGGAGTTCAACATCGAGGGCAATCCCATCTCAGAGTTCATTGCCCTTGTCCTCGAAAACCGTCCTACGCAGGTCACCCTCGTTCCAGATGGTCACGACCAGATTACCTCCAATCATGGTTGGGATACGAAGACCCACCTCAACTTCCTTACGGATGTTACCACCCGCTTTCGCGAGGCTGGTATTCGGGTCAGTATCTTCGTGAATGCAGACCCGGAGATGGTGGACTACGCTGCCCGTGCGGGTGCCGACCGCGTGGAACTCTATACAGAACCCTATGCAACAGATTATGAGGCCGATCGCGATGCCGCCATTGCTCCCTTCTTACGTGCCGCTGATGCTGCCCGTACCTTCGGACTGGGTCTTAACGCTGGTCATGACCTGAGCCTCGAGAACCTCGCGTTCTTCCATCAGCAGATTCCATGGACCGATGAGGTCAGCATTGGCCACGCCCTCATCTGCGATGCCCTCTACCTCGGACTCGAAGAGACCATTAAGCGATATCGCGCCTGCTTGGCCTAAAATCCGTAAAAACATGAAATTGTCAAATCGTTAAATCCGTATAATTGTCAAATCGATAAATCCGTCAAATCGTAAAATATAATGGTTTATCTATTTTTCGCCACTGGCACCGAAGAGCTGGAAGCTCTTGGAACTGCTGACATCATCCGTCGTGCAGGCCTCGACCTGCAAATCGTATCTATCACTGGTGAGCGCATCGTAACAGGTGCTCACGGCATTCGCGTCGAGACCGATGCACTCCTCAATGACATCGACTTCTTCGATGCCGACCTGCTCGTCCTCCCCGGTGGAATGCCAGGAGCTTCGAACTTCGCCGCTTGTGCAGACCTCTGTGAGCGCATCCGCGATCATGCTTTCCTCGGTCGTCCTATCGCTGCAATCTGTGCTGCTCCTCTCGTTCTCGGCCGTCTGGGCCTTCTCGAGGGAAAGCGCGCCACCTGTTACCCCGGTTTTGAAGGGGAACTGACGGGTGCTACTTGTACAGGTGCTCTCGTGGAACAGGACGGACAGATCATCACTGGTAAAGGTCCTGCCGCTGTCTTTGAATTCGGCTATACCATCGTGGCCCACATGAAGGATAAGGCTACAGCCGAAGCCCTGAGTCAGGGGATGCTGTATAGTGAAAAGTAACTCTGCATGCAATAGCTTATGAGATATGCTATTGTTGTCGCCGGAGGCAAGGGTTTGCGCATGGGTGCAGACCTGCCCAAACAGTTCCTGCCTATCGGCGGAAAACCCGTATTGATGCGCACGCTCGAAGCTTTCGAGCGTGCCATTCCTGGTATTCATATCATCCTGGTACTCCCTGCCGACCAACAGGATTTCTGGCGTGAGCTTTGCCTCCGCCATTCCTTCACCCTCACTCATTCTATCGCTACTGGTGGCGAGACTCGTTTCCATAGTGTGAAGAATGGGTTGAACAGCATCTCGCCCGATTCCTCTTCTGTAGGGGAGGAGAGTTTGGTTGCTGTCCACGATGGCGTGCGCCCCTTTGTCTCTGCTGATGTCATTCGCCGTTGTTTTGATGCAGCCCACGACCACGGCGCCGCCGTCCCCGTCGTTCCCGTTGTTGAAACCTTGCGCCAGCTCGTTCCTCAAACACAAGGTGGGGCGGAGTCGTTGACCGTAGACCGTTCTCTCTATCGTCTGGTTCAGACACCGCAGACATTCCAGCTTCAGCTCCTTCAGCGAGCTTACGCGCAGCCTTATCGGGATGCCTTCACCGACGATGCTTCTGTCGTCGAGGCACTTGGTCATCCGATTACCCTCGTTGAGGGCAATCGCGAGAACATAAAGATTACGACCCCTTTCGACCTTGCTGTTGCTGAGGCTCTTATTTCTGCACCTCTTTCAGTTGTCTGACGGCACGGTCGATCATGTCTTGGGTGCCGCTGCCATCGCTGACATATTTCACCACCATTTCTGCATATTCGATGGCCTCGCGCAGCTTAGCGCTGGGGTTGGTCTTTTCGCGTGCTGTGGTCAGCAGCGGCAGCAGTTCATCGAGGTCTTCCAACTCTGGCAGGTTGCCAGGCCGCATGGTGTTGAGGGCAGCATTCAGCTCTGTCGTCATCGCGTCTATGGCCTCCTGGCTCTGACTGCGTTCTGCGTCGTCATAAAGAGCGCGGGCATGGTCGAACTGTTCCATCAATCGGGCGAATCCGTGCTTGGCCCAGGGGGCGTACTCAGGCACTTTAACTTCCATCTCATTCCATCTGTTTTGGGCATCACGACGGCTGCGTGCCAGCTGCATGGCTTCTTTCAGTCGGCTGTCGTCCACTCCGCCTTCAGTTGCTTCGCCTTCTACCGGTAACGGTTCACCTGGCAACAGGATGCGGAAGTAATGTGTGACGTGGCGGTCGGCTGCATAGTCAGGGATAAATTGGAAGTTGAGATTTGAATTATCAATTAGATTAATGGTTGCCTCTTCCCACGTCTTGATACCTTGTGCTGCCATCACTAATGGTCCGTTCATCAGCGCGCCGCACCATTCCGGCTTGAAGCGTGTCTTGGGCTCGTTCTTACCCGTTGCAGCCACCTCCATCTTATCGGGACCGAAGTCAATGTGGCGGGTGTAGGGCATGATGATCTCCACCTTATCATCTTTCTTCCATCGGCGCAGCGGCAGAGTGACATAGCTGCACGGCTGGTAGCGTTGACTCACGCTCTCGCCGTTTACCTTGATGTCGAATCCTTCCGTTGCCCAGTAAGGTACGCGCAGCTTCAGCACAAAGGGCTTCTTGGCTTCGGGGAAGGTGAGGGTGCTGTGTTCTGCAGGCCACTCGCATTCCTGCTCTATGGTCACTTGCTTGGCATCCCAGCGTGCCGTCGTCGGCAGGTAGAGTCCCACCCACAGCGTGTCGCCACCCGTGAAGTAAGCTGCTTCCTGGTATTTCACGTGATTCTCCACTCCTGTGCCGCCGCAGCAGGTTGACTGGGGTGTCTCGTTGCCCCAAGGCTTCGATGCATTCAGTCCCACAGCGTACTGATAGAGTACGGCATAGCGGTTGTAGTTCAGCGATCCGATGAGCTGGTTGTAGAGCACTCGCTCGTAGTAGTCCATGTAACGGGCATCGTTTGGCTGGAAACAGTTGAGGTCCTTCGTCAGCTTCGCCAGATTATAGGCGCAGCACGTCTCGTTCAGCGTGGGCTCTGGATAGGTAGAGCGGTCGCGCCAGTCGGTACCTACGTTAGTACACATTGAGAGAATCTGGGTGTAGGGCTGGCGGAACATCTCGCCGTTGCCCACGCCTCCCATCGCATAGCGGTAGCGTCCCTGTATCATCGTCCAGAAGTTTTGGGCGAGGTTGTAATAGTAGGGATTGGCGTTGCCACGATAAGCTCGCAGGGCTCCCGTCACCATAGGAATGTGCTGGTTAGCATGACGTGTGCGGATGGCATCCACGTTCTTCGACAGCGGCGTGAAGAATGCAGGACTGTCAAAATATGTAGCGGCTTCCAACAGGTGCGCGCGTTCCTCTTTATTACTTACCATTTCTGAAAGGCGTGCCAGTGCTTCTGCCATTCCACCCACTTCGCCAGCGATGTACATATTCCACATCTCATAGCGGTTGCCGGGGCGTGCGCGCCGTTCTTCTTGGGTACCCTCGCTCTGCACATAAGTACGGTAGTGCAGGCGGTTCCACACCCATAGTCCCATATCCTTAGCTATAAGCAACGCTTTCTTTGCAATCTCCTTGTCCTCGATGTAGTTGGCGATATCGATGAGTCCTGCCAACTGCTTGTGTACGCTGTAGTAGGGTGCCCACACCCACTGTTCGTTGTTGTAGGCGCGATACATCTCTATTAGGGCGCAGTGCTGTGCGGGTATGGCGTTGAGGTAGCCGTAGCCGTAGTGAGCGTAGTCCTGCTTATAGGTGTTGAAGTCTGCCCACGTACCTTTCATCTCGCGCAACTCGGCTTCGGGTGCGAAGTCGCGTGCTTCCCAGTAGCGTCCCAGGTTCTTGTCATAGACGAAGGTTCGCTCCTGACAGGCGCGCAGTTCGTTCACCATCAGTCGGATATTCTCCTTCAGTTGTGCTTTCTTTGCTGGATCTGTACAAGAGGCGTAGGCCATTGCCATCGCACTCATATAATGTCCGCTGCCGTGTCCCTTCAGCTTCGTGGTGGGAGAATCCCATCCGTCGGCCACAGGATAACCGTCCGTCGGCAGTCCGTAGGTATCGCGGTAATTATAGAGTTGTTGCTTGACATCCAAAGATAACAGCTGGTCGATGTCCATCTCGCGGTTATGCGTCAGGCGATTATCCCCGTGGATGCTCACTTTATTCAGAGGCAGCGGTTCGGCAATGGGGGTGGCAGCGGGCGTTGCATAACCAGCACTGACCACCTGCACCTGTGCCGTCACAGGGAATCCTTGTGTCGTCGTGTTGTCGCCGGTGATATATCCTTTCACCTCATAGCTCTTCCCCACGGGATTCTGGCTGGCGTCGGCCTGTGCCTGCTCAGTCGCGGGTGCAGCGTTGGTCCATCGCACCTGCCGGTATTCCTTCGTACCGTCGCTGTAGGTCACCCACAGCTGGTAGGGTAGGCGAGGCGCAGTACCCACAGGAACCTCCACCTTCACAGCCTCTGTCGTTCGGATCGTTCTGTAATCTTGAGCTTGCAGGCTGGCACTTGCCAGCATCAGCAGAGATGCAAATAATGCCTTCATTTGTCGAATAATTAGAGTTTCTTGGCGACAAAGGTAGGCATTATTTGCGAATTCTCGTTCAAAAAGTACAAATTATTTCATTCTTGAAGCTTCATAACCGTAACTTTTCAATTGATTGATGAGTTCTTCCGTGTCGTGAGGGCCTACGACAATCGCTTCGCCGTCGACAAGACTGACTTCCACATCCTCTACACCTTCTACACTGCGGATGGCTCGTTCCACGTTTGCCTTACAGTGGTTGCACGACATGCCCTGAACAGAGTATTTAACCTGGTGGTGCTCATGGGACTCATGAGCCTCGTGGTCTCCATGCCCCTCATGCTCACAGCAGTGTCCGTGCCCCTCATGTTCGCAGCAACATCCATGGCCGTGATGAGCCTGCCAGAAAGCATTCACCAGCAGCACCACCAGCACGGCTATCCACACCCATTCCATCACGCTCAGTCCGTGTGCGCATTCTTCTCCCATTGTGGCGAAACCAGCCTGCACGGTGAACCATTCCTGCGGCAACAGATAGTCGATTCCCAATCCGAAGACGATAGCGCCGATGATGATTGAGAGCAGATACATCCACAGCGTACGTTTGCCAAAGACCTTGCCGATGACCAGCATCGAAGCGGAGTTCACTGCCGGACCAGCCATCAGCAGCACCAGGGCAGCACCAGGCGTCAGGCCCTTTGCCATCAGCGACACGGCAATAGGAATAGAACCTGTGGCGCAGACATACATGGGAATAGCTATGGCCAATACAATCAACATATTCAGCAGTTTGTATTCGTGCAGTGCTGCCAGCCACTCATTCGGCACAGCCACCGTGATCAGCGCTGCAATCAGCAGTCCCACAATCAGCCATTTCCCCACATCCTGCATCATCTCCACGAAAGCGTAGTCGAGCGCCCCTTCAATCTTGCCCCAGAAGCCCTCGGCCTCGTGTCCCTCATGATGGCAGCAGTGTTCGTGGGAGTGGTGGCCATGCTTATGCTCGTGGGTCTCATGATTCTCGTGATGACAACTGCAATATTCCTCCTCATGGCTCTCGTTGAATGTTTCCTCCCCACTTTTGTTCACTAGCCATCCTCCAAACAATGCTGTGAACAGTGCTGCTATTGGCCGCACGATGGCGAAGGGCAGGCCCATTAGTGAGTAGGTGGCGGCGATGCTGTCAACTCCCGTTTGCGGTGTGGCGATGAGGAAACTGGTGCAAGCGCCGTGACTGGCACCTTCCTTGCGCAGCCCCACCGCTGTAGGTATCACACCACAGGAACATAGTGGCAACGGTACACCGATTGCGGCAGCCTTCACGACACTCTTCATATTGTTCGGTGCCAGGTGCTTGGAATAAAGATTCTTCGGAACAAACGTCCGCAACAGGCCTGCAATCAGGAATCCCAAGAGCAGGTAGGGAGCCATTTCCGCCGTCATCATGACGAGCGCGTCCCAATAGTTTTCGAGAAATGTAATCATACTATTATGGTGTTATTGTTCTTTTTCGGCTGCAAAGGTACTGGATTCCTCGTGCAACTCAGTTGCAAACTGCCTTTTCAGCTGCAAAATGCTGGGAAAAGACACTAAAATCCCCCAAAAACATGATACTATCCACAGTTTTTTTCCTTTTCCCTTTCAACTTTTCACTTTTTTACCTACCTTTGCACCCGCAAAAGCGGAAAGCACTATTTGGAGAGATGCCAGAGTGACCGATTGGGCCGGACTCGAAATCCGGTGAACGGCTTGTCCGTTCCGGGGGTTTGAATCCCTCTCTCTCCGCAAGGAAGGAAGCCAATCGGCTTCCTTCTGTCGTTTTATAGGGATTCTTCACACGCCTTTCTTTCTTTTTTCCTCATTTATTTGTTTATCTCATGAAAAAACATTTATTTTGCACCAGAATTGAGAAACTATTTGCTTTAAAAACTAAAAACACCTTATAATATATGCAGAAGAAAAGACTGCTCCTGGCCCTTTTGCTGTGCGCATCGTGGCTAACGAGTTTTGCCCAGAATGCAGTCAAGGGTACCGTTAAGGACATTTCCGGTGAGCCCCTGATTGGAGTTCATGTCATGTATGACGGCGGACAAGGTACGGTGACCGATATCAATGGAAACTTCAGTGTCAATGTTCCCGCAGGCACAACCCTGAGGTTCTCGTATATCGGCTTCAAGCCACAGACCCTGAAAGGTTCTGGCAATATGAACATTACACTGGAGGAAGACCATACCACATTGGAAGACGTGGTCGTGGTGGGCTACGGTACGATGAAACGCCGCGACCTGACAGGCGCTGTCGCTTCTGTCACGGGTGAAAAGCTGGCTGCGAATCCTGTCGCTACTGTGGCAGAAGCCTTGCAGGGACAGCTGCCCGGCGTGAATGTGATTTCTCAGGACGGTCGTCCTGGTGGTTCGATGTCTATCCGCGTTCGTGGCGGTGGGTCTATCACCCAGTCGAACGAGCCTCTTTACGTGGTCGACGGCGTACAGGTGAGCAGCATCGACGATATTGCTGCCGACAATATTGAGAGCATCGATGTGCTGAAGGACGCCGCCTCGACGGCCATCTACGGTGCCCGCGGTGCTAACGGTGTAATCCTGATTACGACCAAAGGCGGCAATGAAGGCCGGGTAACAGTGAAGTACAATATGTACTATCAAATCAAGGCCAAGCCCGGCCAGCTTGATGTCATGGATGCCTACGATCATGTGTATCACACCTGGAGTTATGCCAAGTCGCAGGGTGACACTTATGCTGACGGTGTCGCCAAGTACTATGGTCTCGGCAGTGCCTATGGCAACCATTTGGAAGAGTATAAGAGTCAAAGCTCACATAATTATATGGAGGATGTGCTGCGTACTACTCACGCCTGGAACCATGATGTTTCACTGAGCGGCGGTAGCGAGTCGACCAAAGTATATGCATCCATAAACTACTCCGACCACGAGGGTGTGCTGATAAATTCCGGTTTCAAGCGCTTGGGTGCCAACCTGAAGTTAGCTCAAGACCTTGCCAAAAGCCTGAAACTTGACATCGATATCCGTTACAGCGAGATGCAGTTCAAAGGCAACCGCTATGAGTTCGCCACAGAAGCTTATCGCTGGAAGCCTATCGACAATCCTCTGGGTTCGGGAGAAGCTTCGGACCTGGGAATGGGTAGTGCCAGTGCCCAGGACGATTACAATCCCGTGAGTATCATCAATGACTACGAGAATCTGCGCAACCGCTATCGAATCGGTTTGAATACAGGACTGACCTGGCAGATCATCAAAGGGCTCACAGCCAAGACCGAGCTTTACCTGAGCCGTAACTGGAGCAAGTCACAGCAGTGGGCGGGCGGTAAGACCAACGGACAGATTTTTAATGCTGCAACCCTGAACGAAGGCGACGGAAACAACACCCGTTGGGACACCACCCTAAGCTATGATGTTCAGGGACTGGGTGAGGATCATTCGCTGACCGTGATGGCAGGTAATGAAATGTTGTCAAGCCGCTCGAATTCTGCTCAGATTTATGGTACGACCTATCCCGAGGAATGGGACTTCAACTGGGCTTTCGGTAACATCGGAGCCACAAAGAACAAGGCCAATGACACGTATACATATACAGACGGTCACCCTGTTCACTCGGTGTCGTGGTTCGGTCGTGCTAACTACTCTTTCCTGGGCCGCTATATGCTGACAGCCACGATGCGTGCCGATGGAAGCTCCAAGTTCACCAAGGGCAACCGCTGGGGTTATTTCCCTGCAGGAGCTGTGGCATGGCGCATCAGCGACGAGCCATTCTTGAAGAGTCAGCAGTGGCTCGATAACTTGAAACTGCGCCTCTCGTTTGGTACGTCTGGTAACGACCGCATAGCGTCTGGTCTGACAGAGACACAGTGGACGACAGGCACAGCAACTGTCAATGGCGAAAGCGTAACCACTTACATGCCTGCCTCAATTCTGGGTAATCCCGACCTGAAGTGGGAGACTACCATTTCCCGTAATCTCGGTCTCGACTTCAGCTTCTGGAATGGCAAGCTGCGTGGTAGCATCGACGGCTATTGGAATACATCGAAGGATGTGCTGATGCTGGTTCCTTGCGACCCGACCTCAGGCTTCAGCTTCCAGATGCAGAACATCGCGAAGACCTCTAACAGGGGTATCGAGCTCGCTCTGACTTACGAGATTATCCGTCAGAAGGACTGGAACCTCAGCTTCGGAATGATCTACAACTTCAACCGGAACAAGGTTGACAAGTTGCAGGAAGGTGTCCGGGCAAGTGCGCATACAGGTTGGGGTTCCACGATGCGTGTCCCGTTCTACGACTACATCGTGATGGAGGGTGAGTCCGTAGGCCTGATTCAGGGTATGCAGAGTGCCGGCTTCTACTCTGTCGATGATTTCGACGTGGTAAACGGCGTTTGGACCTTGAAGGCAGGAGTTCCCGACAATGTAATAGGAATGGGAGTCTACAGCAGTCCCTACAAGTTGCCTGAAGGCCAGAAGGCATTCCCGGGTATGGTGAAGTATGCAGACACCGACGGCAATGGTACTATTGATGCCAATGATGCTACAATCATTGGTCACACCATGCCGAAGCATACGGGTGGCTTCAACTTCTCCGGCCGCTGGAAGGGACTCGACTTTGCTGCCAACTTCACCTATCAGATCGGTGGTGATATCTATAACGCCAACGTGATGTCCGACATGATGGGTGACAAGGACAAAAGCCTCGGTTATAACCGTTTGGCAGAAGTCAGCAATACCTGGCGTTTCTACGATATAGATGCCAAGGGTGACCTCGTTGATGTCACAGATCCCGATGCCGTCCGCAAGCTCAATGCGAATGCAAAGTATGGCTTCCTGCCGGAATATGGTATCTGTTCCTCAGATTACATTGAGGATGCCTCCTTCCTGCGCTTGCAGACTCTGACAGTGGGTTATACCTTCCCCAAAATATGGACGCAACGGATAGGTATCAGCAAAGCCCGCGTTTACTTCACGGCTGGCAATCTGTTCTGCCTGAAGAAGTACAGCGGTCTGGATCCGGACGTTAACGTCAATTCTTCTGCCGACGGCTCTTATTCTGGTTTCCCGACTCCAGGCTACGACTATCACTCGTACCCGAAGTCCCGCACATTTACTTTCGGTCTTAATGTTGCATTCTAATTCATCATAAAAGAAATATAACAATGAGAAACAAGATATTATCCATCGCATTCTGTGCAGCAGGAACACTGGCCCTCACCGCTTGCGGCGACTATCTCGACACAAAGTCCTATTCCGAGGCCAATGCCGACTTCGTTTTCTCGAACATGACGACGGCCCGTGCAGCTATGGACGGTGCCTACAGCGAGTGGCATGGAGCCGTAACGTCGCAAATCTTTGGCGACGGATTGTTCTATGCTCTCGACATCGCAGGCTCAGACATCATGCGTCATCCGGAGAAGTACAATGCGCAGCCTGCCCGTCACATCCCGGAGGCATTCTATGTGAATGGCACAGAGGCAGCAACTTACGACCCGGTGACCTATGGAAAGGAAGCACCCAACAGTCCCTATAGCGTCCTGTTCTCCGTTATCGGAAAGTGCAACGCCATAACTTCGGCCATCGAGAGTACTGAAGGCTTTGAGGAGATGATGCGTCAGTCGGCGCCTTCGGATTTGAGCCAACTGTATGGCGAGGCTGTCGCCTTGCGAGCTACGGCCTATCGTGAACTCATCAAGTACTATGGTGACGTTCCCTTCCAGACAAGAATGGGAGAGGCCGCAACAGGACTCTCGTGCCGCGACTCTATCTATGATGTCCTCATCGCGCAGCTGAAGAAAGTAGAGCCCATTATGCGTCCTGTGGATGCCAAGAAGAACTACTTGTCGCAGACCTACGTTGACGGGCTGATTGGCCGAATGGCACTGGAGGCGGGTGGCTACCAGACCCGCCGTGGCGACTTGAAATACGTCGATGGTGCCGGCAATGTGCTCACCTTCGAAACCTGGGGAACTGAGACCAATGGTGCCAGCTATGGTCGTCGTTCTGACTGGCAGCAGCTGTACACGATTGCCAAGGAATACTTCCAGTTGGCGCTCGACCATAAAGGTGACGCCAAACTCTCTGGTGGCTACAGTACCTTCTTCGACCAGTTGCATGGTGATGATGCAAGCTTTGCAGACGAGAGCATCTATGAGGAGCCGTTCCAGCAGGGTTCCGGCGGCAACGATCCGCGTCCGTATTCGCTGGGCCGTCCTTCCACAGGTGCAGGCTCCAACGACTATCCCTGTAAGAACTATGGGCAGGGGCGTATCAATCCAGCTTTCTACTATGGCGTCTTCGACCCGAAGGATCTGCGTCGTGACTTGAGCTGTGCCGTTACCGGCGGCAACAAGGGCTTTGAGAAACTGCTGCCTTTCGCTCCCGGTTCACAGGCCAATGGAGGAGGTATCGCCTGCAATAAGTTTGATGAGAACCGTCAGACCAAGGTGTGGACCAAGAATCAGCGACGCTCTGGAATCAATGCGCCTTATATGCGTATCTCCGAGGTTTATCTCGGACTGGCAGAAGCAGCTGCTGCACTGGGCGACGAGAAAACTGCCAGGGAGAACCTGAAACTGATCCGCGACCGTGCTTTTGGTGGCGAGAACAAGGGAAATGTAGATGCTTTCATTGCCAGCGAGGGTTCCTTGTTGAAGGCCGTTATCGACGAGCGTGGCTTTGAGTTCGCTGGCGAGGGCGACCGCCGCTGGACACTCATCCGCACAGGTCTGCTGCATGAGAAGATCCGGGAAATCAAGGACCTCACCAAGGAGATGCTTGATGGTCTGAAAGCCAATGGCTCTTACACGTTTGCTAACGGCAACACCATTTCCGCTTCTATCTATACCAAGATGGTTGATGCGAAAGCATTGTACGGCTATTGTTTGGTCGGACAGACACCTGCAGGTAAGGAGAACGATCCCGTACTGTATCCTGGATGGCGTGGTGTGAACAACGACTGGTCTGCCTATGGACTCGACTACAAGGGCAAAAGCAACACCAACCTGGCGATCAAGGGTCTGTTCACGAAGCTGACAGCTGCCGAGGTGACAGACTTGAAGGCCGACGGTTACGAGGAGGTCGCATGGGGCTCGGTACTGGTCGAGAACTACGACGAGTACTACACCTATTTGTTCTATAAGTTCGACTATAACAAAGCCCCCATCTATCTGTTCCCGTTCACTCCGAACACGATGATAACGGGCGGCTTCACCAATGGCTACGGTTTCGCAAACGAATAGTCTGTCAGTCAAAACCTTCCTCACAGAAGCTTATCCCCCTATCTGAGCGGTGATGCCGTGGGCATCGAACTGGCGGATGCAGCGCTGCAAGGTGTCATCAGACGGGGTGGACATCGCGATACCGGCGGGGTTATAGGTCGTGCCCCGGCGGCGGTGCTTGTCGCGTCCCATTTCGTGGTAGGGTAGGAGGGCGACGACCTTCAGTCCCGACAGCTCTCGTGATGAAGGAGCGAGGGTTTCCAGGAAGCGGGCTGTCTGCTCGATATTCTCCTCGTCGGCATTGATTCCCTCAATGAGGGGTATGCGGATTTGGAAGGGAACATTGAGGGTGGCGAGGAGTCGAAGGTTCGATAGGATACGTTCGTTCGATACGCCCGTAAAGTGCTTGTGCTTCTCTGTGTCCATCACCTTCAGGTCCACCAGGAAGAGGTCCGCCTCCGCAGCCACAGTCTTCACGACCTCCGGATCGGCATAAAGGGTGGTGTCCACGCAACGGTGGAAGCCGCGCTGGCCGAGGGCTTTTAGCAAATGGAGTATCTCCACTGTCATCAGCGGTTCTCCGCCACTGATGGTCACTCCTCCGCCGCTGTCCTTCATAATGTCGCGCTCCTTCTCGATCTCCGCCAGCAGTTCGTCCAGCGTGTATTCGCGACCGCACATCTCGATAGCCATTGCTGGACAGTTGTCCGCCTTCACGGACAAATCCTCGCGCGTGTATGATTTTAATAAGGTGTCCGTCGGCAGTCCGAGCTTATCTGGATACAGGCCACAGGTGTTGCAGCCGATGCACTTCTTCTGCATGAACAGCAGTTCAGGCTGCTGCAGCCACGATTCGGGGTTGTGGCACCAGACGCAGCGCAGCGGACAACCCTTCAGGAAAATGGTGGTTCGAATTCCCGGACCATCATTGATGGCATATCGCTTGATATCGAAGATCGTTGCTTTCATTGGAACATACTTCTTTGGACAATCTTTCATTAGACCATCGCTTTCGTGATGCAAAGGTATTTGTTTTTGCTCTTCCCTGCAAATTTTTTGCTGCAAAAGTTGTTTCCTGCCCACCCGTTACTACTATTTCGAGGATTCCTGCCTACATTCTTGCTTTTGTATATATGCATCTTGTATTTTACTGACTTAATACAGAAAAGGTGCACATGATTTAACAAATTAGGATCATGAGCGAAACAAAAGTAAAACAACATCGTCGTTTCAGTGATGATTTCAAGCTATCAGTTCTGAAAGACTTCTATGAATC
>Ga0310696_10002811_pt1 | contig 22471 bp, 10 predicted proteins | sample AusTroGonzalo_MG_4_FD_203885 | JGI IMG/M metagenome (GOLD analysis project Ga0310696, IMG submission 203885) | Bovine rumen microbial communities from tropical cattle in Woodstock, Queensland, Australia - Gonzalo_02 (v2) (version 2) | ecosystem: Host-associated > Mammals > Digestive system >...
CTGTGGGCGTGAATACCAAGAAGGTGGCATACGGTAACAACCGTGCAGACCACACATTCATCCCCGGCGGTATAGCTCCCGGTCTGGTGCTTCTCAAGCCGGACCTGCTGGAGCATAAGGATGATTATCCGTTCCTGTGGGGTGAGAACGAGTGCTGCACACGTACCGTTCCCTCATATGTTACTCTCTCCATCGGCGCCGAGGAGATTGCTGCGGCGCTTAACAAACAATGAATACATGTCAATAACAATCAAAGGTTTAAGTCATTATTACCCCAACGGTAAAAAAGCACTGAATAACATCAATCTGGAAATACCTTCGGGCATGTTCGGTCTTCTGGGACCGAACGGTGCCGGAAAGTCTACGTTGATGCGTATCCTTGTGACCCTTATGGAACCGTCGGAGGGTGAGATAGACGTCTGCGGTTATGATATCCGTACGCAACGTAAGGAGGTGCGCCGGATTCTGGGCTATCTGCCACAGGATTTCAGATTCTTTGCCAAGTATAAGGTTCGTGAGTTCCTGGAGTATGCTGCGGCGCTTTCAGGTATGACACACTCTGCCGACAGGGGTAAGGCTGTTGACGCCATGCTGGAGCAGGTGGGTCTGTATGAGGTACGTGACCGTTACGCGCAGAACCTGTCGGGCGGTATGAAGAGACGTCTGGGTATAGCCCAGGCTCTTATTCACCAACCCAAGGTGCTGGTGGTGGACGAGCCTACAACCGGACTTGATCCTGAGGAACGCATCAGGTTCCGTAATCTGCTCAGTGAGGCAAGTACAAAAGATACGACTATCATACTGTCAACGCATATTGTAGGTGACATATCCAGCTCATGTACCGAGATGGCCATGCTCAACCAGGGACAGGTAATGTTCAGGGGATCACCTGCCGGTATGCTCAAGGAGACAGAGGGCAAGGTATGGCGCCTTAAGGTTACCAATGAGCAGTATGCAGAGATAAATCAGAAATATGCAGTGATATCTACCATCCCGTGCGGATTGGGTTGGGACCTGCAGGTGGTGGCAAAGAGTCTTCCGGGTTACGATGCTGTAAGCTATCCCCCAAACCTGGAGCATGCCTATGTTTATTTTACGGAGATTAAGGATAAGGATTGATGTTGCTAGGAATAACTAACATACGCATTGTTTCCAAATACGAGACAAAACTGCTTGTCCGTGGATGGTTCTTCAAGGTTTTTGCCTTCTTGGCTCTGTTTGCCGCAGTGATTGTGGGCTCCATTTACATACTGGATCCCAACCAGCGGCCTCAGATGGCCAACAAGTCTGTCATTCCCTACCTGTTCATGCTCATCATGAACGTGGGGCAGGCTGTGGTATCGGTGTTCCTGGCATCGGAGTATCTTAAGCGTGACAAGCAGCTGGATACATCGGAGGTGTTCTACACCCGTCCGCTCAGCAATGCCGAGTATCTGCTGGGCAAGATGTGGGCTACGCTTAAGGTCTTCTTCATGCTGGACCTTGCCGTGGCTGTGATAGCATTGGTGATGAGTCTCATCAAATACGGCTTTGCGCTGGATTACCTCAGTTACATCTGGTATTTCCTGTTGCTGTCAGTACCCACGCTGGTATTCATAGTGGGCTTGTCAACCACGCTGATGCTGCTGCTCAACAACCAGGCCATAACCATGGTGATACTGCTGGCATATATCGGTGTGACACTGTTCTACATAGATGATGTCTACTATTACCTCTTTGACTACATAGGTTTCAACCTGCCCATGCTCAAGTCTGTTATAACAGGATTCAGCGGGCTGTCAAGGCTCATCAACCACAGGATGTGCTATCTGTTGCTGGGTATGGGCCTGATACTGACCGATGTATCCCTGTTCCACCGTCTGGCCAACTCCAGATACAGCCTGCTTCCCTGGCGCATCATGGCTGCTCTGTTCCTTCTGTGCGGTCTCTTTGCGGGATACAGGCATGTGCGTACCTACAAGGTGGATGACAGATTCAGGGCCGATATGGTAGAGCTGGATAACCGCTATGTCCATACAGGCGGCGCCGTGGTTGACTCATGCTCACTTGCGGTAACACAGAGTGCCGATACCCTGAGCGTAAGGGCCGACCTTAAGGTGAGGGCAGGAGAGGATGCTTCACAGCTGGTGTTCACGCTCAATCCCGGTTTCAGGGTATCAAATGTGAGTGCTGACGGACGTAATGTCAGCATGGAGCGCCTCATGCACCTCCTGGTGCTCACTTTTGACACACCCTTGCGTGCCGATGAGCCCGAACACCTGGTCATTGAGTACAGCGGTAAGGCCGATGAACGCATCTGTTATCTGGATATAAAATCCGATAAGCTGATAGAGAACAACAAGGTTCTGAATATGCTTAATGTGGGTAAACGCTATCTCTTCCAGGAGCGTGATTTCACCATGCTCACACCTGAGAGCTACTGGTACCCGCGTCCAGGCGTTGCTTACAGTGACGAGAGTCCGGAGTGGCAGCTCTCATACTTTACGGACTTTAATCTGAGCGTTACCCCCAATCCCGGTCTGACACCTATATCACAGGGTGAGTGCACCGCCAATGCAGACTCAACGGTCTACACCTTTGAACCCGAGTCTTCACTGCCGTCGCTGTCACTTATAATAGGTGATTACATCTCCAAGTCCATAACGGTAGACTCAACACGTTACACCGTTTGGGAACTGGGAGAGTGGAATGACGGATTCGGCGTATTTGACTCTGTCAGGGACACTGTTCCCGTAGTGATACGTAACATACGTACCAGCATGGAGATGTCGGCCGAAATGAAGTATCCGTTCAAACGTTTCTCAATAGTTGAGGTTCCGGCCCAGTTCACATCATACAAACGTGTATGGACATCGGTCTATGAGAACCTGCTGCCGGAGATGGCATTCATACATGAAAGGGGCTATGACATGCGTGAGTTCCAGTTTGAGAACATGAAACGCTCATTCGGATTCGGCAGGTTCAACCGCCGCCGGACCGATATGACAGAGAAGGATATGCTATTCAGCATACTTTATTCCGCAACAGCATTCATGATGCAGTCCGGTAACTACAGCGGTAACAACCGTAACGGTCAGTTTACCATGACTCAGGTTGACAACCCTTACTATTACTACCCGCTGTTCTACAATTTCAGATACAACATCTACTCATCTGCCTGGCCTATGGCTAACCGTATGGTTGAGGCTGTAACAGGCAACAGCACGCAGGGTACATCGGACTGGATAAGGAGAATGAACGGCCTGTCAGAGGATGAGAAGGCTCTGATACTCATGGGCAAGTACAGCTTTGAACGTATAATGTCTGACCCTGAGTGGGAGGATCTGGCCGACAACACGCTGGCACTCAAGACCAGGGATTTCTTTGCTCCGGTATCGGCCGTGATGGGATATGAGGCTATGGTTGACTCCATTAGGGCCAAGAGCAGGACAAAGGAGTTTACCAACGCATCATTTGACTCCATACTGGACTGGCTGCAGAGCTATTCGGGAGTAGACCTTAAGGATAAGATTGATGACTGGAACAATCCGGCCAGGCTGGCATGTTTCAAGATAGGAACCCCACAGTTAACGACCGTAACCACTGATACGGCCGATATCTACCAGGCAGAGGTGTCGATAGAGAACATATCCGATAACCCCGGTTATGTGAACGTAGGTTTCATGTTCTATGAGATTGAGAATGCCGGTGATGAGGACAAGCCTACCAGCATGACAATGAGCATAGGCGCACATGAGACCCGCAGGATAGTGACCCACTGGTTCAATACCCCGGGCTCCATAAGGATCAACACAATGCTATCATCCAACCTGCCGCATGATATCAACCTCTCCAGCTCTGAGTGGAGTTCATACACAGGTACTGAGCTTACCCCTGAGGGTGTATACCTGGTTCGCGGCGGAGTGGATAACGCGCTTCCGGGTGAGATAATAGTGGATAATGAGGACAGTAACCTCTTCTCACTCTCCAGACCGCTCAGGACTGGTTATCTCTCCAAGTGGATAGACAAGTCAAGGGAGAACAGGAACGATTTCATCTATGAGGGCTTCTCCGACTGGCGTACATACAGCCAGTGGACCCTTGTCACAGACCAGCGTCTGTACGGTGATTACATACGCTCCGCATACCTGATATCACCGGGTGACGGTTCACAGTATGCCCGTTGGAGCATACCGCTCACTGTTGCCGGCGTCTATGATGTCTATTACTACGCATCTACCTCACTTTACGACAATAACAACCGTAACCGCAGGTGGAACAACAATAACAACTACAACAACGGCCGCAGGGTTACCAATGACTACAACTTTGAGATAGGGCAGTTCAATATGCAGGACCGCGTATCGATCAACATGCTGCGTGCCGATGACGGCTGGAACCTGCTTGGATCATTCAGGTTCGAGGCCGATACCGTAAAGGTTACGCTAAACAACAGATCGGGCGTCAGGGTGATTGTTGCCGATGCCGTCAAACTGGTAAAGAGATAAAAACAGAAATAAGAATATGAGAAAAAGAATTTTTAAGACGGCAGTCCTTGCGCTGGTAGCAGTGACGGTATTTGAGACCGGCACCCGGGCGCAGATTGTCATGACCATGGAGCAGGCCCTTGAGTACAGTGCCAACCACAACCCGGACCTGATCAACTCACGTATGAGCATGGAGCGTTATGAGCAGAACCTGATAGCCCAGAAGGCATCACTCAAATCAAGGTTCTCACTCAACCTTGAGCCGCTCTCTTACTCACAGTCCCGTCAGTTTGACAGCCGTTACTCTGACTGGTACACCAACCGCTCACTCTCGTCATCGGGAACGTTCAGCATATCGCAGCCCATCATCTGGACCGATGCTACGCTGTCACTCAACAACAGCCTCTCATGGCAGAACAACGAGTCATCGATAGGAGGTACCACCAACAGCAACCGCGCGTTCAGTAACCGTCTCTACCTGAGTCTTACCCAGCCTATATTCACCTATAACAGGACCAAGATGAATATGCGCCAGATAGAGATGAACTATGAGAACGCCCGCATAAGCTACGCCCTGCAGATGCTTAACGTGGAGCGTAACATAACCAGCCAGTTCTACAGCCTGTTCGTGTCACAGCAGAACCTTGCCATCAGTGAGCAGGAGCTGGAGAATGCCGAGAAGAACTTCAACATAATAAAGGATAAGGTTGAGGCCGACCTGGTGACCAAGGATGAATACTATCAGGCACAGCTTAACCTGTCTCAGTCACGCTCAAGCCTTGAGAACCAGAGGGTGAGCCTTGAGAACGCCAAGGACAATTTCAAGCAGGCTCTGGGCATACCTCTTGATGAGGATATAGTTGTGGTATGCGACATCGAGGCCGATCCGGTATATGTGGATTTCAACAAGGCTCTTGAGAGCGCTACAACCACCAGACTTGAGCTGCGTCAGCGCCAGATATCAAGAGAGCAGCAGGAGATGTCAATGATACAGGTAAAGGATAATGACAGCTTTAGCGGTAACATCTCACTCTCACTGGGTATCATGGGTGATGACCAGGAGTTCAACCACCTCTATGACAGCCCCACCAACAATCCCCGCGTAGCCATATCATTCAGTGTGCCTATCTTTGACTGGGGTGCACGCAAGGCCCGTATCAAGGCTGCCGAGATTGAGCGTAAGATGTTTGAGCTGAGCGCCGAGGAGGAACTCAAGAGCATTGAGATGAACGTACGCAGCACATGCCGCAGCCTGGATAACCTGCTGGGACAGATCTCCATTGCCGAGCAGAGCCAGCAGAACGCACAGCTCACCTATGACCTCAATGAGGAGCGTTACCGTAACGGAGAGCTTACAGGTATGCAGATGAACCAGTTCCAGACACAGCTGTCAAACAGCAAGATGTCATATACACAGGCTATCATCAACTATAAGGTTCAGCTTCTCAACCTCAAGATCCTTACACTCTATGACTTTGAGAAGGATGAGCCCGTGGCTCCCATAACATATCAGCAGAGTAACGACAACAAGAAGAAATAATAAAAATGAAACAGCATATGAAATCAGGAATCAGCGTACTTACACTGAGTGCACTCACACTCCTTATGGCAGGGTGCAGGCAACAGAACACAATGAACCGTAACGAGATACCCACACCGGTATCCGTATCTGACATTACCTACGGATCCGTAAGCAGGATCTTTACTACAAACAGCACTGCCGTCTCCAGCTCAGAGGCTGAGCTGTCGACAGAGATGGCCGGTAAGTATCATCTTCAGAACAACCCCGCAACGGGCAAACCTTACAAACTGGGTGACAAGGTTAAGAAAGGCGCCCTGATTGTACGCATTGAAGACAAGTCATATGAGAACGGCATATCAATAGAGACCAAACGTCTGAACCTGGAGCTTGCCGAGCAGGAGCAGGTCAAGACCAAGTCACTCTATGACAAGGGCGGTGCCACACTGACCGAGGTCAAGAACTCAGACATCAAGATCATGAACTCACGTCTTGACTATGAGAATGCCGAGATGAACCTTGAGAAGATGAACATACGTGCTCCGTTTGACGGTGTGATAGTGAACCTGCCTCACTTCTCACAGGAGGCCAAGGTTAACAGCGGTACATCAGTTGTAACCGTCATGGATTACAGCTCAATGCTGCTTGAGATCAACCTGCCCGAGAGCGCCATCAATGAGGTTAAGGTTGGCCAGAAGGCATACATAACCCATTACACATTGCCCAAGGACACTATCATCGGTGAGATAACTGAGCTCTCACCGGCTATCAGCGCCGAGACCCGCACATTCAAGGGTAAGCTTCTCATTGACAACAGCAAGCTGCTCATCAGACCGGGTATGTTCGTAAAGGCCGATATCGTTACCGAGAGCCACAGCTCAACAATAGTCATCCCCAAGAACATTGTACGTAACGAGCGTAACAGACGTACCGTATTTGTCGTAGACCAGGGCATTGCCAGGGCTAAGCAGGTTAGACTGGGTCTGGAAGAGAAGAACAGCGTTGAGGTGCTGAGCGGTCTTGATAAGGACGATCAGCTTATCATACGTGGTTTTGAGACCCTGAGAGACGGTTCAAAGGTTAAGATCCAAAGATAAACAGAGCGTAAGGCAATGAAAAGACTGGTAAGTTGGGCGGTAAGGAACCCGGTCACTGTCACCATGGCGGTGCTGGCTATCCTTCTGCTCGGAAAGATATCATATGACAGGCTGAGCGTGGAACTTCTTCCAAGCATGAACAGCCCCCGCCTGTTTGTTGAGATAGACGCCGGCGAGCGTCCGCCTGAGGAGATAGAGAAGCAGTTTGTTCGCAGCATGGAGTCGCAGATTGCCCGTCAGAGTGACGTGCGCAATGTCTCATCGGTAGTTAAAGTGGGTACCGCCAGGATAACTGTTGAGTACGCATGGAGAAAGAACATGGATGAGGCGTTCCTGGACCTGGAGAAAGCCATGAGCAGTTTCAGTCAGGACAGCCGTGTTACAGACCTTAGGATATCGCAGAAGGATCCCACCACTGCGCCCATCATGATAATAGGATTCTCCAATCCCGATATCACCGATATGGCCGAGCTGCGCAAGGTGGCAGACTCATACGTATGCAATGAGCTGATGAGGGTAGAGGGTGTGGCCGATGTGTCACTGGCCGGTGATGAGTTCACCAACCTGGTGATAGAGGCTGATCCCTACAAGCTTCAGGCCTTTGGCATTACCGTTGAGAATATCTCATCACGTATCCAGGAGAGCAACCAGAGAGTATCGGGCGGCAGGATCACTGAGCAGGGTGCCCAGTATCTTGTGACCGGTTCCAACACCCTTACTGATGAGATTGCGTTCGGCAATATCATAGTGGGATACAAGAACACCGAGGCTGCACAGCAGGGAGCGCGCGTGGGCGAGTTCGGATCGGCCAGCATGGCGCCTATCTACCTGCGTGACGTGGCAACCATACACTTTGAGAACCGTGAACCTGAGAACATAGTCAGGGTGAACGGCAAACGAAGCATCGGTATATCGGTATTCAAGGAGATGGATTACAATACCGTCAAGGCCGTTGAGGGTATTAAGGCAAGCCTGGGCAAGATACAGAAATCATTGCCCGGATATGAATTCAGGATCATAAGTGACCAGGCTACATTCATAAGCAGCTCAATAGGTGAGGTAAAGAACAGTGCCTTGCTGGGTGTGCTGCTGGCTGTGATAGTCCTGTTCGTGTTCCTGCGCCGTGTAGGTACAACCCTAATCGTGGCTGTATCCATACCTGTATCCATCATCGCCACTTTCAACCTGATGTTCTTCAGCGGACTCACCATCAACATCCTTACCCTGGGAGGTCTGGCTCTTGGAGCAGGTATGCTGGTGGATAACGCCATCGTGGTTATTGAGATCATATTCAGGAACCAGGAACGCGGTCTGTCAGTACGTGACGCCGCCATAACCGGTACATCCGAGGTGGGTGGCGCCGTAACGGCATCAACCCTTACCACCATCGTGGTGTTCCTGCCTATCGTATATCTGCATGGAGCTACAGGTGAGCTCTTCAAGGATGAGGCATGGACGGTGACATTCTCACTTATCTCATCCCTGTTCGTAGCTATCCTGGTGATACCTACGCTCTATGAACGCATATTCGGACGCAAGAAAGCAACTCCCCTTAAGAGTTTCAGCTCTGTCAACATAACGGGATACGCATCATTCCTTAAGAGGCTGGTTGAGAAACGCTGGTGGGTTATACTTGGCTCTGTAATACTGGTTGGCGTGACACTGTTCCTGCTGCCTTATGTAGGTACTGAGTTCATGCCCAAGACAGAAGGCAATACCATCAACGTGAAGATACGTATGGCCGAGGGCACAAGCCTGGATCGTACATCATCCACACTGGAGAATATTGAGAATCTGGTCTTTGACCTTACTGAGGATCCGGAGTGCGTGATATACACCCACGTCGGTCCCGGTGCATCGGCACAGAACATGGACTTTGAGGGTGAGAACACCGCCAACATGAAGATCAGCCTGTCAAGCGCATCGGCCATATCATCCGATGAGCTGACCGAGGTTCTGGCCAACTATATCAACGGGGTAGAGGGCATGGAGCTCTCATTCACACAGGATGACAACTCACTGGGTTCTATGATGGGCACAGAGGATGCTCCCCTTGTGGTTGAGGTGAAGGGTGAGGACCTGGACCTGCTGTCAGCGCTTACAAGCCAGGTTAAGAGTGCAGTTGACTCTATTGACTGCCTCTATAACGTGGAGAGCTCGCTGGCCGGTGGTGCTCCTGAGATCATCATCACCGTTGACCGCGCCCTGGCCGGTATGAACAACATCAACGTATCAACCATAATCACCCAGATCCAACAGCATCTGGACGGCCGTTCAGCAGGACAGATGGACTATAAGGGTGATATGAGAGATATCAACATCAAGGTTCCCGGAGTATCTCTGGCAGACCTTAACACTATGGTCATTACATCGGGCCAGAAGGATTTCCGTCTTGTGGAGCTTGCCCAGATAAGTGAGAGCACTGCCCCCAAGGAGATATCCCGTCTTAACCAGAACCGTGTGACACGTGTTACGGCCGATATAGATGAGTCTGTATCACTTGACAAGGCCGCTCAGCGTGTGAGAGAAGCTGTTCGCGGTATTGAACTGCCCCAGAACTACTCCATAACCGTGACAGGTGAGGAGGAGCGCCGTGCAGAGTCCATGAGCAGCCTGCTGCTGGCTCTGGTGCTGTCAATCGTGCTGGTTTACATGGTTATGGCATCACAGTTTGAGTCACTGCTGCATCCGTTCACCATCCTGCTTACCATTCCGCTGGCATTGGTGGGTGCGGTGCTGCTGTTCCTCATAACAGGTATCACGGTGAATATCATGGGTATCATAGGTATGGTTATGCTGGCCGGTATAGCGGTAAACAACTCAATCATACTTGTGGACCGCATAGGACAGCTCAAGGATTCCGGTCTGAGCCTGACCGACGCCATTGCGGAGGCAGGACAGCAGCGTATCCGTCCTATCCTTATGACCAGCCTTACCACCATCCTGGCACTCGTGCCTATGGCATTGGGACTGGGCGACGGTGCATCGTTGAGCTCACCTATGGCCATAGCCGTAATAGGCGGTCTGGTCACTTCAACACTGCTCAGTCTTGTTGTGATACCGTGTGTTTATTATGTATTTGAAAGCGCCAAAATAAGAATCACTGGGAGATGAAAGCCAACAAGTCATATATTGACAGGAGGGTGACTATCTGCATGGCTCTGGTGGCGCTCACGCTGCTGGGTTATTTCTCATACAAGCAGTTGCCTGTTGAGCTGCTGCCCAATACTGAACTGCCCCAGCTCTATGTGAATGTATCGTCACGTAATGACCTTACTCCGTCATACATGGAGCAGCAGGTGGTTATTCCGCTTGAGGGTGCCATAAGTGCCGTAGGAGGCGTGGAGAACATGGAATCCACGGTATCCGGCAGGCAGGGCTCCATAATGGTGGACTTTAAGAGAGGAACCAATCTTAAGATGACCACCGTTAAGCTGCAGGAGAAGATCAGCTCCATACGGTCTGATTTCCCGTCGGATGTAACGGTCAATGTACAGCAGGCCAACATTAACGGCATAAGCAACCAGTTCATGTCACTGCAGGTGCGCGGATCGGGTGGCGTAGACCGCCTGAGAGCCATTGTGGACAAGGATGTGGTGCCGCGCCTGGAGAGTATTGACGGCATAGCCGGCGTTACCGTGTACGGCGGCCGTGTCAAGTCCATTGAGATACGCTCCAACCCCGAGGCCATGCAGGCACTGCATATATCCAACGCGCAGATAAGCCAGGCACTGAGCCAGTATAATCAGGAGCGTACGTTCCTGGGATTCATCAGTGAGCCCGACAAGAAATACTACGTGCAGCTTGATGCCAACTATGATGATGTGTCACAGGTGGAGAATCTGGTGGTTGCACAGGGCCCTGTCTATCTTAAGAATGTGGCTACGGTATTCTTTGACTATAAGGAGGAGACTACCATAAGCCGAGTGAACGGCATGGATGCCATATCGGTATCTCTGGTTAACGGAGCGGGTGAGAACCTGCTGGAACTCTCCAAGAGAGCCCTTAAGCGTATTGATGAGATTAACCGTGAGGTTGCCAGCCAGGATATGCAGCTTGTCGTGCAGTCTAATTCGGCCGACCAGATAAGCAACAACATATCTCAGATAGTCCGTCTGGGCCTGATAGGCGGTGTGCTGGCCATACTGGTGTTGTGGTTTTTCCTGCGCAACCTGAGCCTGGTCTTCTTTATTGCGCTATCCATACCGGTATCCATATTCTCGGCATTCAACATATTCTATGCCGCAGACATATCAATAAACACCCTTACCCTTATAGGTATGGCCCTGGCCATTGGTATGTTGCTGGACAGCAGTATTGTGGTGCTTGAGAACATATACCGTCTGGCATCCATGGGCATGCCGCCGCGTCTGGCAGCTATGCAGGGTGTCAAGGAGGTACGCAAGGCCCTAATAGCCTCTACTCTTACCACCATTACGGTGTTCCTGCCCTTTGTATTCTCGGACGAGCCTATGATAAAGCTGTTGGGCCGTAACATAGGATTCTCAATCATATCCACGCTGGTGTTCTCACTGCTGGTGGCCATAACCTTCATACCTATGGCTACGGCTGCAATGATGGAACGCGGCGGTGGCGGCAACAGCGTCTTCTTTAAGAAGATGTCCATCCATGACCGTCCGTTGCAGATGTACTCGACTCTGCTCAAGACATGTCTGCGCCAGCCCGGACCTACTGTGGGTAGCGCTGTGGCTATACTGGTCATTGCTTTCATCTTTGCTCTGTCACGTAACACCGGACAGAACCGTCAGGTTGACAGTGACAGGATCAATATCAATATCACCATGCCCAGCGGCAGTGTGATTGATGATACCGATGAGGCCACCGCAACCCTTGAGGCTCGTCTGGACAGCCTGCCACAGAAAAAGGATGTGATAAGCCGTATCCAGGAGGATCAGGCATCGATAACGCTTACCCTTCAGGACGGTTACAACAAGAAGGGCGGAGTAACCATAAGCCAGCTTGTTGAGCAGCTGAGTGATGAGCTGACCCTTGACGGTGACATAGACGTACGCGTCACTCCCGGCTATGCCCGCGGCAACCAGAGTGCATCGGGACTCAGCTCACTGACCCGTTTCATGAGCGTGCTGGGTGTAGGTGACAACACAGAGAGGATTGTTGTCAAGGGTTCGGATACCGAGACCATGCGTGTCGTTTCCAACAACCTGAGATACTATCTGGAACAGCTGGAGTTTGTACGTGACGTCAGGGTTGACAACCCCGGCGGACGCCGTGAGGTACAGCTCACATTCGATCCTGTGGCTTTGGCTTCATACAATATCACCAACCAGGCCATTACACAGGCTCTGGGCTCACTTAACCGCTCCACCAGTACAGGTGCCAGCTTCAAGGTGGGTACTGATGAGTATGACATTGTCATCATGGATGACCTCACTGAGGAAGAGGAGGAGATGGGCCGTTGGGAGAAGACCATGGATGATCTGCGCCGTGTTATCGTGACCGATGCCAACGGCGGAACCCATGAGCTGCAGCAGCTGGCCAGCATCCGTCTTAGCCGCGGACCGTCCGAGGTAAGGCGCGTTAACCGTGACCGCCGCGTGAATGTGACCTATGCCATATCACAGAGTGAAGATCTGCCCAAGGATGTACTGGATGATTATCATGACCAGATTGATGACCTCATAGCCAACTACAACCTGCCATCAGGACTGGCTCTCGAGGTTCAGCGCGGTGATGACTCCACCAGTGAGTTCAAGTTCCTGATACTGGCATCGATAGTACTGATATTCATGATCCTGGCATCGGCCTTTGAGTCACTCACCACACCCGTGGTGCTGCTCTTCTCAATCCCGCTGGCTGCCATCGGATCGTTGCTGGCGCTGCTGCTGTCAGGTAACAGCCTTATGAATGCCAATACACTGACCGGATTCCTTATCCTGCTTGGTATAGTGGTGAACAACGGTATCATACTGATAGACTACTCGTCAACGTTGCGCCGCCGCGGTTACGGCCGTATGAGGGCAATCATGACCAGCGGTTACTCACGCCTGAGACCTATCTGCATCACCACCATCACCACCATCGTAACCCTTATCCCCATGGCTATGGGCGATGATGAGTACGCAGGTGCCATAGGTGCCCCGTTTGCACTCACGGTTATAGGCGGTCTTACCTTCTCGGCCATACTGACGCTGCTGCTTATACCTACGCTCTACATATCATTTGAGAACATGAGGGCATGGTACAAGGGTCTGGGCCGATATACCCATATCCTGCATATCATACTGTTCGCAGTGGGCCTGATAGCTATCATATCCAGTGTAAGAGGTATCTTCATGATGCTCCTTTACATAATCATACTGGCTATTGCCATTCCGGGCGTTACCTATTTCATAAAGAGCTCCGTGAGAATAGCCCGCAAGGATATTGTCAAGTCCGATGAGCCCATTGTGATAGAGGTGCGTAACCTTGTAAAGGTATATGACTGGTACACCCTGTTCCTGCGTCAGTGGCGCAGCGGACTGAACATACGCCGCAGGCTTGGACTGTCACGTACGTTCCATCATGCCAAGGACTTTGTGAGCCTCTCATGGCAGGTAGTGGTGTTTGGTTACACCGGCTATCTGGCAGGCTGGTACTTTGAGAAGGAGGGATGGATACTGCTTATGACCGCCATCACTCTGGCAGGCCTTAACAATATCATCAAGGCCGTACTTGAGTTTGTCTCCTACAAGTCTGAGCGCGGAACAAAGGTAGCATCGGTTATAAGGAGAGTACTCTACTGGCTGCTGCCCGTCTGTGCCATGCTATTCCTGAGCAAGCGTATTGAGAGTAGGGGATTCATGGTCTTCATAGCTTTCATATGGATACTTGGACTCTGCATACGCAAGACATCTGATTATCTCTATGAGAACAACATAAACGTGGAGCGTCTCAAGGGCGAGACTGCAGGTATGCGTCGTGCATGGTTCGTGTTCGTAAAGAGCATTCCTATCATTGGCAAGCGCAAGAAACCGTTCAGGGCACTGCGTGGTGTATCATTTGAGATACATAGCGGTATGTTCGGCCTGTTGGGCCCCAACGGTGCCGGTAAGTCCACGTTCATGCGTATCGTGACCGGTATACTGCGCCAGAGCTACGGTACGGTGTTCATCAACGGCATGGATACTCTCAAGTACAGGGAAGAGCTGCAGAGCCTTATCGGATTCCTGCCTCAGGAGTTCGGTATGTACGAGTCCATGAGCGCATGGGATTTCCTTAACTACCAGGCTATTCTCAAGGGTATAACCGATGAGAAGGTCCGTAAGGAGAGACTTGAGTATGTGCTTACCGCCGTACATATGTATGAGCAGAGAAACTCAGAGATAGGATCATTCTCGGGTGGTATGAAACAGCGAATAGGTATTGCGCTTATCCTGCTCAACCTGCCGCGTATACTGGTTGTCGATGAGCCTACCGCAGGTCTTGACCCACGTGAGCGTATCCGTTTCCGTAACCTGCTGGTTGAGCTTAGCCGTGACCGTATCGTGATATTCTCAACCCATATCATTGAGGATATAGCAAGCTCCTGCAACCAGGTGGTAGTGATTGAAAAGGGTTCGCTCAAGTACTTTGGAGAACCGGGCGATATGGTTAAACTGGCCAAAGACAAGGTTTGGATGTTTGATATTGAGGCATCACGTCTGGATGAGCTTGATGAGAAGCTTATTGCCAACCATATCCAGGACGGTGACAAGATCAAGGTGCGTTACATATCACCTACATGCCCGTGGCCGGGTGCCGAGCTTGCTGAGCCCAACCTTGAGGATGCATATTTGTGCCTATTGAAAAATCTTTAAAGAAGTTGACCAATGTCAGTATTAGATACATTTAAATCTTTCGGCAAGTTGTGCGGTTACAATATGAGGATCATATTCTCAGGCAAGTTCATCTGGTTCCTGCTGGTGGGCTTGGCACTGTTCTTCTTCCTCATGTTTACCGCCGCTTCAAGAGGCACGGAGCTGAGTCACGGTATGGTATACAGTCAGCTTACCATACCGGGCCTGCTGCTGGTGTTCTATCCGGCCTGTTTCGGCATCCAGAATGACGCTGACCACCGTATATTGGAACTGCTGTTCGGCATACCCAACTACATGTATAAGGTATGGCTGTTCCGTCTGGTTATGATATACGTCGAGGTCTATCTGATCCTGGTGGTTTACGCTTTCCTGGCCAGGATACTTCTCTATCCGGTGCTGCCGTTCTCCATGGCTGCCCAGCTTATGATTCCGGTCATGCTGTTCGGTAACCTGGCGTTCCTGTACTCCACACTCATACGCAACGGTAACGCTGCCGCCGTACTCTCCGTTCTTACGGTGATACTGGCGCTGATACTTGGCAATGTACCGCTTGTTGAGAACAAGGTATGGGATGTAACCATAAACCCGTATAATGAGCCCGAGAATATCAATGCCGCCATATGGAGCCTTACTCTGCTCAAGAACCGTATCTTTATGGTGGTAGCCGGCATCATATTCCTGATGTCCGGTCTGCTGGGTTTGCAGAATCGCGGCAAGTTCCTGGGATAAAAGGGCCAAACTGAAGTGAACCCCAAAAGTTGGACAAAAACTTTTGGGGTTCATATCACAAAAGGTGAGATTTGCAAGAATGGCTGCATAGTTTTTGGCTATTATCAGATATTGTGTACATTTGTTCTCATTTCAATTTAGGGCTGTTGATATTAAGGCCCGATTAGTATTAACCAATATCATTGTACATGAAAAGGATAATAGTTATTCTATTAATGAGTGTTTTTACTGTTTTCAACTCATTTGCACAAGGTTTTTTTGAATCAGATGGTGTTCGTTATAGCGTTAGGTCTTCCAGTCAAAAGACAGTAGCAGTAACTCATTTGATTAATGACTATTATAAGGGAGATGTCATTATACCGTCAAAGGTTTCATATAATGGTATCAATTATTCGGTAATATCTGTAGAGCGTGAAGCTTTTTACAATTGTAATGAGTTGACGTCTATAACCATTTCTGACGGTATTACAGTGATTGAGGATTTTGCATTCGCGGATTGTATAGGGCTAAACTCACTGTCTATTCCAGGTAGTGTAAAAGAAATCGGAGATCTTGCTTTTGGATATTGCGAGAATCTCAAATCAGTAGATCTTGCAAATGGTATTGAGAAAATTGGTGATAATGCTTTCTCGTATTGCAAATCTTTAACTTCTGTAATAATACCACCCAGTATCAGCTATATATCAAACGACTCTTTTTTACGTTGCAGCGGATTGACCGATATCTCAGTTGATCCCGGGAATACCTATTATGACAGCCGTAATAATTGCAATGCTATAATAGAAACCAACAGTAATATGTTGATTTTAGGGTGCAAGAACTCTGCAATACCATTAGATGTTGTGGCAATAGGTCCTAATGCTTTTGATGGCTGTACTGGTCTTACTTCGATAACAATTCCGAATAGTGTTGTCGATTTGGCAGATTGGGCTTTTGCTGGCTGTTCCGGCTTGAAAGCCATAACAATACCTGACGCAGTTGAACATATTGGATATTATGCTTTTTATGGTTGCATAGGGCTATCATCTGTTACAATTCCAGCCGGTGTCAAGAGAATTGGTGAACAAGCCTTTACTAATCTGAAAACTATTACTGTCGATGCAGGTAATACGGTATATGACAGTAGGGATGGATGCAATGCAATCATTGAAACGGCAACCAATACATTAATTGTAGGATGTGATGGTTCTAAGATACCGGCAGAGGTAACCAAGATTTGCGAAGGTGCATTCATTGGTCATACAGATATGACTGAAATATATATTCCCGCTAATGTGAAAGAGATTGGTTATTACGCTTTTGGTGGTTGTGATAATATTTCATCTATAAGTGTGTCCAAGGACAATACAATCTACGACAGCAGGGAAAACTGCAATGCAATTATTAAGACAGGAACCAACATCCTGATAAAAGGATGTGACAATTCCATTATTCCATCGGGAGTAGTCCAGATTTTGGATGATGCTTTTTCGGGGTGCCAGAGACTAACTTCAATAACCGTTCCTTCCAGCGTTGAATCCATTGGATATTATGCCTTTCAGGGATGCACTAACCTCAGTTCCATTACACTATCGGAAGGTTTAAAAACAATCAGTGCTGATGCATTTGCAATTTGCAAAGGACTCTCTTCAATCATTATACCCAACAGTGTAAGGGAGATAGACCCTTATGCTTTTGCCGAATGTACAAACCTCAGTTCCATAACATTTCCTACAGAGATGGATTATGTGGGGAGTAATGCTTTTAATAATACAGCTTGGTATGAGAACCAACCGGACGGTGTCGTATACGCAGGTAATGTGCTTTATGACTATAAAGGAACTATGGCAGAAAACACGGAGATTGTCATAAAGCAAGGAACAACAGGTATATCTAATGCGGCATTTGACAGTTGCACAAATCTTGTCTCGATAGTAATTCCTAACAGCGTAAAAGACTTAGGTTGGAGCGTATTCCAAGGATGTAGTAATTTGTCTTCTATCATATTGCCTGATAACGTGACAAATATCGGGGGATACGCTTTTGCCGGTTGCTCCAGCTTAACTACGATCAACATACCGGAAGGAGTCTCACTCATAGAAGAGAATACATTCTCGGGCTGTACCGGATTAGAATCCATAATAATTCCGGAGGGGGTAACAAGCATCGGCAGAAATGCATTTGAAGGGTGCTCGGGTTTGAAATCTATCAGTATACCTTCAAGTTTAGATGGTTGGTGGACTTTTTCCGCAAGTTTCTCTGATTGCAAGAATGTTGATACTGTTTATTGGAATGTACAATCATTCTCATGCCATGATCTGGGAAGATTGTTAAGTGAAAGACGACAAATAAAGTGTATTGTCTTTGGAGACAGTGTCCAAAAGTTTACTGAAGAAACATACTATGATTACAGTCAAAAAATCGGGAATGATTTCAGCGCATTGACATCTATCACTATGTGCAGCAGGAATCCCGGACAGTTGCAGATTAATGCCGATTATTTCAATACTATAGATTATGACAATTGCATACTCTATGTTCCTTATGGTGGCCGATATGCATACAGCACTACGGAGCCATGGTCAAAATTCAAGAACATAAGGCGTTCTGATGAGATTGTTCATGGTGCTTGTATAGACGATATGTACTATGAGATAACCTCATTTGAGGATAAGACTGCATCTCTGATTCGTGGCAAGAATGAGAACTCTGTGGATGTTCCCGCATCTGTGACGATTGATGGTGTCAAGTATGCGGTTACCGGTATTGACACGGAATCATTCAGCGATTGTGATGAGTTGGCATCAATCCGCATCCCGGGTAGTGTAGAGTTTATAGCAGAGAGGACTTTTGAGAACTGCACAGCGTTGAATAGTGTGGTATTTGAAGGTAGTCCTGAGATAGCAGTAAATGCATTTATTGACAGTCCTAACATTGAATCTGTTTATTCCATAGGACTTGTCCCTGGCAAGATGAATTATCTCAATCCGTTTGTAACTGGAGATCCTGCTAGTATCAGTGTCAGATCCCATAGCCCAAGTATAACCAAGAGTTCTGTATATGATAGTATTCTTGGGCGTAATGTTTCAAAGATTAGCAGTGAAGATGTTGAATGGTATTGTAAGATAGAGGTTGGTGTTATTCCTGCTGGTTCCTATAAAGTCAGCGTTGGAATAATTCCAAGTGATAAGCCAAACTATCTCCATCCCGTTATCTACGCCTATGTCGGTGGTAAAAAGAAAGTTTTACATGACAGTATAGACATAGTAGAAGTTGATATTGACGGATGGCCTTTTCCGGTGGAGATGGAAATTCCTCAATACATTACCAATGACATAACCTCCTATGACACTTCGTTGATAACAAATAAACTTATCATTCCTGAAGGATGTAATAGTATTGAGATAGAACTGAAGTCTGAAGTCAATAACTTTAATAATGAATTTTATTCATCGTCACTGTTGCTTGACCGGATATTCTTTGAACCTATAGGTAATAATATAGCCATGGAGTCATATTGCGGACCGTTCACGGAGAGTGTGTTCAACAATGCAACGTTGTATGTGCTGGAGGAGTCGGTTGATGCGTACCGTAATGCCGATGGCTGGAAACTGTTCAAGAACATTGGTATTGATACGGCTGTCAAGCCTCTGCGCAAGGCGACCCGTAAGAATACAGGTAACGAGCCGATATATGATGTGGCTGGCCGCCGTCAGAATGTCCAGTCAATAGACGATCTTGCTCCAGGCCTCTATATCATTGGTGGTAAGACTTATCTGAAGCGCTGATAACACAATAGGGACAGTCCCCTCTGTGTGTTTTTTTTCGAAAAAGAACACAGAGGGGACTGTCCCTATTGTGTGCTTTTGCGATAAATATTAACTTTGGCATATCGGAAATAATGATAATTGGTATTAAGATATGACTATCAAGGATTTACAGCCCAAGATCGTTTGGGATAACTTTTATGGGATTACGCGTCAGCCGCGTCCTTCAAAGCATGAGGAGAAGATCCGTGCATGGCTGTTGGATTGGGCCAGGCAGCGTAATATTGAGGCTTTTGCCGATGAGACAGGAAACGTGATCATGCGCAAGCCTGCCACTCCCGGTATGGAGAACCTTAAGGGTGTGATCATGCAGGGACATATGGATATGGTTCCGCAGAAGAATGCCGATTTAAAGCATGACTTTGAGAATGACCCCATTGAGACCTGGGTGGATGGTGATTGGCTCAAGGCCAAAGGAACCACTCTTGGCGCCGATAACGGTCTGGGCGTGGCTCTGGCACTCTCCGTCCTGGAGTCTGACGATATCAAGCACGGTCCGCTGGAGCTGCTTGTCACATATGATGAGGAGACCGGTATGACCGGTGCTCAGTCTCTCAAGCCGGGCGTACTTAAGGGTGAGATACTGCTTAACCTTGACTCTGAGACCGAGGGTGAGATCTATATAGGTTGTGCCGGAGGTCTGGATGCATCAATCAAGGGCCGCTACGAGCGTAAGCCCGAGCCCAAGGGCTGGCTCTGCTACAGCCTGGCTGTAAAGGGATTCCAGGGCGGTCACTCAGGAATGGATATCATACTGTGCCGTGCCAATGCCAACAAGGTGGGTGCGCGTGTTATGTATGCTCTGCTTACCAAGGCCGATGTCAAGCTGATAGATATGGAGGGCGGCACATTGCGCAACGCTATCCCGCGTGAGTGCTTTGCCACAGTGTATGTTGATCCCGCCAAGCTGGATATAGCCAAGAAGGTGGTGGCCGATGTCTTTGCAGAGGTTAAGGCCGAGTATGCCGCAACAGACCCCGCTTGCAACTACCTGTTTGAGCCTTATCAGTGCGCTCCGGGTGAGACCTGTGATCCCGATGAGTGCCTCTATGTTGAGGAAAACACTGCCTTGCGTTACGTTGAGGCCATCCTGGCCTGCCCTGATGGGGTGGAGCGTATGAGTGACCAGATGCCGGGCCTGGTGGAGACATCAAACAACATGGCAATGGTAAGGATATATAAAGGTGAGTTCTTTATTGGCAACCTGCTGCGCAGCTCTGTTGACTCTGCCAAGGAACTGCTGGCACTGCGTGTACGCAGCGTGGCCCATCTGGCAGGATGTGAGCTGGAGATTTCCGGTGGGTACTCCGGTTGGGCTCCCAATGCTGCATCACCCATACTGAAGGTGATGAAGTCAGAGTACAAGAAGATGTTTGGCAGCGAGCCCAAGGTAATGGCTATACATGCCGGACTGGAGTGCGGCATCCTGAGCGGCGCCTATCCGCACTGGGATATGGTATCATTCGGCCCCACGCTCTTGAGTCCGCACTCACCCGATGAGCGCTGTTACATCCCGTCCGTACCAAAGATATGGGAATATCTTAAGGCGGTTCTTGCAGCAATACCTGCAAAATAAAAAAAGTAACGGCTGACGGTATCCCGCCAGCCGTTACTGTATCATGATGCTGCTGTTACCAGTCTATATCGCCGCTTCCGGATTTGGTACGGCTTATGCTGTTGTAGGTAAGCCTTCCGGAAATATCACCTGATCCTATCAGCTTTGCCTCGACATCATTGGCCTTTCCGCTAACCTTTACGTCACCGCTTCCGGCTACGTTTGCTGTCAGCTTGCTGTCAACGACTGCATTGTCTATGTCAATGTCACCTGATCCTGCAAGACTGACCTTAAGATTATCGGCAATGACATCCTTGGCGCTCCAGTCACCGCTTCCGGCTACGCTCACTTCAATGTCCTGTGCCTCAAGGTGCTCAGCTCTCAGGTCTCCTGATCCGGCAACCGATGTCTCAAGGCTGCGGCATTTTGCATGCTTTATGTTGAGGTCACCGCTTCCGGAAACCCTCAATGTGAGCTCTCCGTCAGTGACAATGTCCGATAGGCACTCTATGGCACCGCTGCCTGACATGTTGAGTTCGGTTATATCGGGGCAGCCGACTCTTACTCTGAGACGGACGTTGCGGTAACGTGCGCGGTCCATTGAAATCTCAAGCACTCCGTGCCTTACGTCTGTGTGCAGACGGTCAAATACCTCCTCGTCACCCTCAACAATCACATACTGCTCACGTGACTGCTCATAGATGACATCAAAGGGACATGTGTTTGCAATGGCGTTGAACGGCTTGAGCGAACGCTCCTCACTGTCACAGTTGCTGAAATCCATGTTCCTGGTAGAGAGCCAGATAACCTGCGCGTCGACCAGATGACAGGACATCAGGAACGAACTGAAGAAATAAACGAAATAGGATTTGGTCTTCATTTTCTTTTTTTATCTTTTCAATACGCAATATAGACGATGCAACCCTTATGGTGTTAAAAAAAAATGACGGCCGGGCCGTCATTTTTTTATCCGATATCCTGCAGGTTGTAAGGAGTCTCCTGATAGACGTAGTAGTTCAACCAGTTCTGATAGAACAGGTTGGCATGGGCTCGCCAGCGGTCAAGAGGTCCCTGAGCAGGGTCATCATTACGGTAATAGTGCTTAGGGATATCTATCTGCAGGCCTTTGTCAATATCCCTGCGGTACTCCTTGTCAAGAGTATCGGGTGAGTACTCCATATGTCCTGTGATGAAAATCTCACGTCCGTTACGGGCCGATATCATGAACAGACCGGCTTCATCGGACTCAGAGAGTATCTTAAGCTCCGGGTGCTTTATGATATCCTCCTTGCGTATCTCCGAGTGACGGCTGTGGGGAGCATAGAACTCATCGTCAAAGCCGCGGAAGATAGGCAGAGGCTCAGCTATGGTGTTGTGCTTGAATATACCGAACATCTTACTGTCCAGACCGTATTTGGGCACGCCATAGTAGTGGTTGAGGGCTGCCATGGCTGCCCAGCATATAAAGAGGGTAGATGTGAC
>Ga0310696_10002812_pt1 | contig 22465 bp, 28 predicted proteins | sample AusTroGonzalo_MG_4_FD_203885 | JGI IMG/M metagenome (GOLD analysis project Ga0310696, IMG submission 203885) | Bovine rumen microbial communities from tropical cattle in Woodstock, Queensland, Australia - Gonzalo_02 (v2) (version 2) | ecosystem: Host-associated > Mammals > Digestive system >...
CTTTTGCGCGAAAAAATGCGAAATTCTGTTCTGGGGTTTTAGAAAGGAGGTACTAAATGGCGACAAGAGGACGAAAACCGAAACCGACTGCGATGAAACGACTGGAAGGGAATCCAGGCGGGCGGAAATTGAACGCAAGAGAACCAAAAGCAAACAGCGGTTTGCCTGTTTGTCCGTCATGGTTACTTCCGGAAGCGAAAAATGAATGGAAACGCCTGGCAAAAAAGCTGCATGCGATGGGAATCCTGACGGTAAGTGACCGGATGACCTTTGCGGCATATTGTCAATCTTATGCCAGATGGAAGGAAGCACAGGAGCATTTGGAACGGGAAGGCTCTGTTTGTTTGACAAAAAATGGATTTGAACAGCCATCGGCATGGGTCGGAATTGCCAATACAAGCCAGAAACTGATGATGCAGGCAGCTGCAGAATTTGGTTTGACACCTTCAGTACGGTCCCGCCTTGTTGCCGGATCCGACATCCACGATGAAAATGACGATATGGAGAACCTTCTCCGAGGTGGGTAATGCCGCCGGAAAGATCACCCGATTTTCCAAAACTGAATAATTACACACCATCACGCTTTATGCTGCCGACATCGCGCTATGATACCGAGCGGGCAGATAAGGCGGTTCGTTTTATCGAAAACCTATGTCATACCAAAGGGAAATGGGACGGTAAGCCGTTTTGGTTATTGCCCTGGCAGGAACAGATTGTCCGGGACATTTTCGGAATCGTGGACGCGCAAGGGCATCGGCAGTTCCGAACCGCATATGTTGAGATTCCAAAGAAAAACGGAAAATCAGAACTGGCCGCGGCTATCGCCTTATACCTGCTTTATGCCGATAATGAGCCATCCGCGGAAGTTTATGGTGCAGCTGCGGACCGTCAGCAGGCAAGCATTGTTTTTGATGTTGCCCGGCGAATGGTGGATATGTCACTGGCGCTGGCAAAGCGATCGAAGCTGCTGCCTTCAACGAAGCGGATCGTAAACTACAGTAATGCCGGCTTTTATCAGGTCCTTTCCGCGGAGGTCGGTACCAAGCACGGACTGAATGTCAGCGGCCTGGTCTTCGATGAGCTTCACACCCAGCCGAACCGGCATCTTTATGATGTATTGACAAAGGGCTCCGGGGACGCACGCGAACAGCCGCTTTATTTCCTGATCACCACCGCGGGAACTGATCGCGAATCCATCTGCTATGAGCTGCACACCAAAGCGCTTGACATCCTTTCCGGAAAGAAGATCGATCCGACATTTTACCCGGCTGTGTATGGGCTTCAGGATGATGAAGATTGGACGCTGGAAGAAAATTGGTATAAGGCGAATCCTTCGCTCGGTATGACAATACAGATCGACCAGGTGCGGCAGTGGTTCGCGGAAGCGGTTGACAACCCGGCGGAAGAAAATGTCTTCAAGCAGCTGCGGCTAAATATGTGGGTAAGCAGCCTGACGCGGTTCATACCGGATCAGATTTATATGCTCGGCTGCAAGCCAATTGACATGGAAGCGCTGAAGGGCCGTCCGTGTTATGGTGGTCTGGACCTTTCCAGCACCGGGGACATTACCGCGCTGGTTCTGATGTTTCCGCCGCGGGATCCTGATGATGACTATATTCAGCTGCCGTTCTTCTGGATACCGAGCGACACCATCCCGATCCGGGTAAAACGCGCCTCGGTGCCTTATGATGTATGGAAAAGGCAAGGTTATTTGTTTGCAACCGAAGGCAACGTGATCCATTATGGCTTTATTGAAAAATTCATCGAAGAGCTTGGTATGATATATGACATTCGGGAGATCGCTTTTGACCGCTGGGGTGCTGTACAGATCACCCAGGATCTGGAAGGGATGGGTTTTACAGTGGTTCCGTTCGGTCAGGGCTTCAAGGATATGAGTCCACCGACAAAAGAGTATTTCAAGCTCTTGATGGAAGGCAGGATCCAGCACGGCGGACAGCCGGTCATGCGCTGGATGGCGGGAAATGTGGTCGTTGATACGGATCCGGCCGGAAACATCAAACCGACAAAGCAGAAATCGGCTGAAAAGATCGATGGTATTGTGGCTGCCATCATGGCGTTGGATCGCTGCATTCGGCATGAAGAGAAGGTCAGTGTATACGATGATCGTGGTCTGTTCGTCTTCTGATTGGACTAACTGTCCAAAATCGTATAAAATGTTTCTCATTTATGGGTGTATACTTATATTGTAAGACAACAGCAAAACAGATAATACAGTTTCTTCATTTCGAGAAGGTCCTCCATCGCGGGGGCCTTTTATTTTTGCTTTAAAGGAGGTGAGCATGGGTCTGATTGATTGGCTTATGTTACAGAATCGCCCAAAACCGGAAACGCCCACGATCACCGATAACGTTCGGGATTCCGGTCAGATCTTCTTTTTCGGGAAATCGGATTCCGGTGAAACAGTAAACGAAAAATCCGCGATGCAGATTGCGACCGTTTATGCGTGTGTGCGGCTGCTGGCCGAATCTGTTGCCGGGCTTCCGCTGCATCTGTACCGGTACACCGATGAAGCTGAACAGAACAAAGTCAAAGCGAAAGATCATCCGCTTTATAACATTCTTTACCGGCAGCCGAACGATGAGATGTCTTCTTTCACGTTCCGCGAAACGATGATGACGCACCTGCTTCTTTGGGGCAATGCTTATGCTCAGATCATTCGTGATGGCCGGAACAACATTCTGGAGCTCTATCCGCTGCAGCCTGATCAGATGGAAGTGGACCGGGATAAACAGGGACGGATCATTTACATCTATCACGCTTATTCTGATGATGTTCCGGATCTGAAGAACAAAGACTATATCTTCCGATCGGACGAGATCTTCCATGTACCGGGTTTAGGCTTCAATGGCCTGATCGGCTTCAGCCCGATCGCGATGATGAAGAACGCACTCGGTACAGCTATCGCGGTGGAAAAGTACGGATCCAGCTTCTTCAAAAACGGGGCACAGCCTTCCGGAGTCCTGGAGCACCCGGGTGTTCTGAAAAATCCGGATAAGATCCGGCAGAATTGGTCGGATGTGTACGGCGGACCAAACAACGCACATAAGGTCGCAGTCCTGGAAGAAGGGATGCAGTACAAAGCGATCAGCCTACCGCCGGAAGACAGTCAGTTTCTGAGTACCAGACAGTTCGGCGTCAATGAGATCTGCAGGATCTTCCGGGTCCCGCCGCACATGGTCCAGGATCTCAGTCATGCGACATTTTCCAACATCGAGCATCAGAGTATTGACTATGTGGTTTATACGCTGACACCATGGCTCAGCCGGTTCGAACAGGCAATTACGAAAGATCTTCTTCTACCGAGCGAAAAGGATGAATTGTTCCCGCGGTTCAATGTTGACGGGCTGCTTCGTGGTGACTATACGTCACGTTCTTCCGGTTATGCCAGCGGTATCGGTAATGGTTGGCTGAGTCCGAACGATGTCCGGCGGCTTGAGAATATGGATCTGATCCCGGCGGAGAAGGGCGGTGATGATTACTACCTGAACGGCGGGTATGTCCGGCTTGATCAGGCTGGCAGGACCAATAACAGCGCCGCTGTTGAAAATTCAATTACGAAACGAGGTAAACGATGAACAAATTTTGGAATTGGATCAGGGACGAAGGCGGCGGCCGGGTGCTGCGGCTGGAAGGTCCCATTGATAGTGATAACTTCTGGGGAGATGAGATCACACCGCAGATGTTTCGGGAAGATCTGGAAGCTGAAGAAGGTGATGTGACGGTTTGGATCAACAGTCCCGGCGGTAACGTTTTTGCGGCCGCTGAGATCTACACCATGCTGAAAGAATATGCAGGCAAGGTCACAGTCCGGATCGCCAGCTTAGCGGCTTCAGCTGCTTCGGTGATCGCGATGGCCGGTGAAAAGATCCAGATGAGTCCGACCGCATTGATGATGATCCACGATCCCAGCACGATCGCGATGGGTAACGCTGCGGATATGCAGAAAGCCATTGACACGCTGAATGAGGTAAAGGAAAGCATTATCAATGCTTACACCAATAAAACCCATATGAGGAGATCTAAGATCGCTGAGCTGATGGAAAACGAAACCTGGATGAATGCCCGCAAGGCACTGGATCTGGGTTTTGCGGATGAGATCCTTTACGCTGACAGCAAAGAAGAACCGGAAGAAGAGCCCCCCAATGATACCGAGCAGATAGAAGCATCGCTCTTCTCCACCAGGCGTATGAGTCTGGCCATTATGAACAAGCTCGGTATTGAAGAGAAGAAACCTGAACCGGCAGCACCGGTTATCGGTATGGATGGCAGGACCGAAGACGGTTCCATGCCTTATGAATTACTTAAAACTCAATTGGAGCTTCTCAGATGAGTTGCCCAAATCTTAAAGGAGGATAATATGAGTTCTATTCTTGATTTGCGCAATAAGCGCGCAGCCCTCTGGGAAGAAACCAAAGCATTCCTGGAGGAACATCGTGACGCCAACGGCCTGGTCGCTGCTGATGCAGTAGAAACCTATAACAAGATGGTCGCTGACGTTCAAGCGCTCGGTACTGAAATCGAACGCATGGAAAATCAGATGCAGCTGGATGCACAGCTTTCCCAGCCGACATCTGCACCGGTTCGCCAGGAATTTAAGCCGACCGGTAATGTGAAGCCGACCGCGACAGATGCCTATAACAAGGCTTTCTGGCAGATGGTCCGCGGCAATGTCACTCCGGAAGTCCGCAACGCTCTGAGTGTCGGAACCGATTCCAAGGGCGGTTATACCGTTCCGGATGAATTTGAACGGCAGCTGGTCCAGGCGCTGGAAGAAAATAACATTCTTCGGCAGATCGCGCATGTTATCAAGACCGAAAGCGGCACTCATGCGATCCCGGTCGCATCCGATTCCGGTGAAGCGGTCTGGGTCAATGAAGGCGGCGAGATCACCGATGCTGATCCGACCTTTGCTCAGGCAGTATTGAAGGCGTTCAAGATGGGGACCCTCGTGAAAGTTTCCAATGAGCTCCTCAATGATTCCGGTGTTGATATTGCCGGTTACATCGCCGAACGCATTGGCAAGCGCTTTGGTAACGCTGAAGAAAAAGCGTTCTTTACCGGTACCGGTGAATCCGATAATCCGGCCGTTCCGTCACAGCCGACCGGGATCCTGACCACGCTGAATGGTGATATTACCACCGATGCTTATACTGCCATTACTTTCGATGATGTGTATGGCCTGTATTACAAGCTGGCTGAACCGTATCGCAAAAATGGCCGGTTCATCTGCAATGAAACCATCATGCTTAAGCTGATGACGCTCAAAGATGGTGAAAGCCAGTACATTTGGAAGCCTTCTCTTGAAATCGGTAAACCGGATACTCTTCTGGGTCATCCTATTCATACTTCTCAGTATATGCCTGCTCTGGCTGGCACCACGGCTGACAAAAATAAGAAAGTCATGCTGTTCGGTGATTTCGGTTATTACTGGATCGGTGATCGCGGTTCCCGCACTCTGAAGCGCCTGAATGAACTGTATGCTGTGACTGATCAGGTTGGTTTCATCGGGACTCAGCGCGTTGACGCTAAATTGATCCTGGCCGATGCCGTGAAGTGCCTGAAGATGGCCGCCGCCTAATTATAGGGGGTGAACCATGAACGACCATATCGGGAAAAACTATTTTACTGATAACGGCGATAAGCTGGTAATTGGTGGAGATCTGAAGTTTGAAAGATCTTCCTCTGGAGTAATTCCAAACGTTGCCACACCGGCAGCTGATGCCAATGCTTCTGCGGTTCGAACTGCGCTGATTAGCCTGATGAACACCATGAAAAACTACGGTCTTATGGCAGGGGATGCGTTTACCATGACTTATGGAGCAGTAACTACCGACAACGAAGAGGACCGCGCATATAACACCGGCAAAATCAGCAGCGTGAGCATTTCTGACAATGTGATCACGATCACGCTTTCCGAAAAGGTTTCTGCCTTGAAGGACTTCGATGCACGCAACGGCTGGGGTGTCCACAAGTGGCTGGGAATCGGTCTCTCCGCGGGGGTTTCGCCCATCACGAGCCTGTATTACAACGGTGAGGCGCTTTCTGCGGACGATGTTACCGAAGCGTCCAACATGGGGCTTTCCACGGGTTATTTTGTCCGCTGGGTTGCTGCGGATCTGGTGCTGGCTCATGACAACACCCAGAAAAGTATTGACACGTTCAAGCTTTGGTCTACAAACTACGCCGAAACCGCTTACACGCTGGAAATCGTTGAACCTGAATAAATGACGAAAGGAGCTGATCATGGCATTAGTTACATTGGAAGAAGCCAAAACATATTTACGCGTGGATACCACTGATGACGATACCCTGGTCAGCTCTCTTTTATCAGCAGCTGAGGTTCTGACCAAAGATGTCGGCCGTGTTTCGGATGAAGTATGGGATGCTGTGAATGCAACTCCCGCGGCTGAGGATCCACAGAATATCAAAGATCTTCGCCCGGTATTGAAGGTGTCGGAGCTCTATGCCCTGGCATATCTTTATGATCATCGGGAAGAAGCGGATCACCACGATCTGACGATCACGATGCGGAACATGCTGTTTGCGGTTCGGGAAGGCGTCCTATGATCGAATTGATGAATGAACGGATCACGATCCAGAAAAGCACGGCTTCAGTTGATCAGTATGTCAATCATAAAAAAGCCTGGACTGACTATTTCAGCTGCTGGGCCTACGCCAGCACATTTGGCCAGGACGAAAAGGAAAGCGCCGCGGTGACGCTGGATGAGCGCGGGATCACGTTTGAGGTCCGGTACTGTTCGCAGCTTAAGCCGGTCGATTCCGTATCATACCGAGCGGTCTTCCATGATGAGATCTATGACATCCAGTCTGTTGACATGATGAACTGGCAGCGGAAGACAATCAAGCTGAAATGCCGGAAGGCCGATCGGGAGAAGGTGAGTAATGGCACAGAAAATAGCAATAACGGAACTGTCAGCAGCGGTTCTTGAGCAGCTTGAAGGCTATCGGGATGTTGCTATTGATGCGATGAACGAAGCTGTAAAGGATGCCGGTGAAACTGTTGTGAAAGAGATCAACGAACGGGCATCAAGTTTGTTCAAGGGTAAAAAGTATGCCAGGTCCTGGAAAGCTGAAGAAACAGCTCATACTGCACTCGGTGCTGAAGTAACGGTTCATAGTCCGAGTCAGTACCGTATTGCTCACCTGCTGGAACATGGACACGCAAAACGCGGCGGCGGCCGGGTCGAAGGTAAACCGCATATTGCCCAGGCTGAAGAAGCCGGAGAAAAGAAGCTGATAGAGGATCTTGAAAAGGCGCTGGGAGGATAATATGACTTTTGCTGAAATCATAACTATGCTGACCGCGCTGAAGATCCCGTTTGCTTATGATCACTTTGCCGAAGGGGAAAGCCCGGATCCGCCGTTTATAGTGTTCTTGTTCCCGGCTTCTAACAACTTCGGAGCGGATGGGAAGGTTTACCAGAAGATCAATACACTGAGGTTTGAGCTCTACACAGATGCAAAGGACCCAACCACAGAATCAACATTAGAAACCGCGCTTGATGAGTGCGGTCTTTTTTATAACAAAAACGAAGTATGGATCGCTGAGGAGCGGTTATACGAAGTCGTTTATGAAACGGAGGTTTTGAATAATGGCTAAGAATAAAGTCAAATTCAACTTGAAAAATGTATACGCCGCCAAAATGACTCAGAGCGGCGATTCCTACACATATGCAGCGCCGGTTCCGATTCCGGGGGCCGTTTCCATGAGCCTGGACGCGGAAGGTGATTCCAGTCCGTTTTACGCTGACGGGATCGTGTACTTCCGGACGGTCGTGAACAACGGTTATTCCGGTGATCTGGAGATCGCACTGGTTCCGGAATGGTTCCGTGAACAGATCTTGCAGGAAACTAAAGACAGTAACGGTGTGTTTGTTGAAAATTCCAACATTACCGATCCGGTCCACTTTGCGCTCCTGTTCGAATTTGACGGGGATCAGAAAGCGATCCGGCATGTCCTTTATAACTGCTCGGTATCACAGCGCCCGTCTGTTGCATCTCAGACGAAGGAAGACACCGTTGAACCGGTGACCGAAACGCTGAGCCTGTCCGCGGATCCGCGTGAAGACGGTCTAATCAAGGCCCGGTCTTCCAGCACAACCGACACCACCACTTACAACGGTTGGTTCAATGCGGTTTATGTTCCGAATGGCGGAACTGTGAGCACCGCAAAGCTTTCCGCGCTGACGATTGGCGAACTTGACCTGGTTCCGGAATTTGAATCCACATACTATAACTACACCGCGGCGACCACCAATGCCACAGATACCCTTACAGCCACCGGTGCCGACAGTGCTACAGTTATGATCACGATTGATGGATCTTCACATACCAGCGGCGAGTCGGCCACATGGAGCGCCGGCCCGAACAACGTGGTTATCACCGTATCGAAGGCCGGAATGAACTCTGCGGTTTACACCGTTGTTGTGACAAAGTCCTAATCGGGGGCCATTGATGCTGCGTAAAACTGTAAAAATCGGCGATAAGGATGTAACTTTTCAGTCATCCGCCGCCATTCCTCGTCTATACCGAGCGAAATTCAAGCGTGACATCTTCAAAGACTTGACCAGGCTTGAAAGCTCTTTCAAAGATCGAACGGATGGCGTTTCTGAGTTAGAAATCGAGGATCTTGAGGTCTTCGAGAACGTGGCATACATTATGGCGTTACATGCTGATCCGACCATTCCGCAGACAATCGAAGAGTGGCTGGATCAGTTTGAAATGTTTTCAATATATCAGGTGCTGCCTGAAATTTTAGATCTGTGGGGATCTAATCTTTTTGCTGAAGCAGTTGCAAAAAAAAACATCGCAGCACCGATCGCGAATTGACAACCCCTTTATTTTTACTCCGGTGCGTGGAGGTTGGGATCAATATTGCAGATCTTGACCTCCTAACTATCGGTCTGATCATGGATATGTGGACCGAAAAGGGAAATGATGCGGAACATTATGACTATGTTGCCGATCAGGATGACTTTGACAGATTCTAACGAAAGGAGGCGCTTATGGCAAACCGGATCAAAGGGATAACCGTTGAAATTGGCGGTGATGTTACTGGCCTGGATAAAGCTCTAAAGACCGTCAACGGGACGATCAAAGATACTCAGAGTCAGCTGAAAGACGTTGAGCGCCTTCTGAAGTTGGATCCCGGTAATACCGAGCTATTGACGCAGAAACAAAGACTGTTGAAAGATGCAGTCGGTGCTACCAAAGATAAGCTGGATGCGCTGAAGAATGCCCAGGAACAGGCTAAGCAGCAGCTGGCTAATGGGGACCTCGGTCAGGATAAATATGATGCGCTCCAGCGAGAGATCGTCGAAACAGAAAAGAAACTTGAAGATCTCGAAGAGCAGGCAAAAAAATCCAATGTTGCTCTCAATAAAATTGCAGATGTCGGAAATAACCTCAAAGAAGTCGGCGGAAAGATCACCGAAGTCGGTGAGGGACTGACAACTCATGTAACGGCTCCGATCGTAGCTATTGGCGCTGCTTCCATGGCTGCATTCAGTGAAGTAGATTCTGCAATAGACAGCATGATCACCAAAACAGGTGCGGCCGGTGACTCTCTGGAAGCGATGGAAGATGCAGTTACTAATATTGCAACAACCATTCCGACAGATTTTCAAACTGCAGCTGATGCCGTTGGTGAAGTGGCGATTCGATTTGATGATGTTGGCGAAGATCTGGAATGGCTATCCGGACAATTTGTAAGATTTGCAGCGGTAAATAACATTGATGTCACAACTGCTGTTGATAATGTTCAAGCAGCTATGGCAGCATTTGGTGAAACAACTGATGGAGCCAGTTATATTCTTGATATGCTGACCACAGCAGCACAGGAAACCGGTGTTGATGTCAACCAATTAACAACGTCATTGACTCAAAATGCCGGTGCGATGAAAGAAATGGGATTTTCCATTCAAGATTCTGCATTTTTCCTGGCAAATCTCAATAAAAATGGTGTTGACGCCAGCTCGGTAATGACGGGTCTGAAAAAAGCCTGGCAGAACGCCGCTAAAGACGGTAAGTCGATGGATGATGTTCTTAAAGATATGAACGACACGATCGTAAATGCCACCACTGATCAGGAAGCATATCAGAAAGCCATTGAGGTTTTTGGTGCAAAAGCCGGTCCTGCAATAGCTCAGGCAATGCGGGATGGTCGATTATCTCTTGAGGAATTTAATTATAGTCTTGATGATTTTGATGATAACTTAAATTCAACATTCGAAGCTACGCTGGATCCCATAGATCAAACAACGCTCGCGATGAATGAATTGAAATTGACCGGTTCAGAATTATCTTCGACTATTCAAGAGTTGCTTATCCCGATTTTTGAAATATTGCGTGAAAAATTGAAAGCCCTTCGAGAATGGTGGTCCGGTCTGGATGACAATCAGAAGAAGACCATTGTGAAGATTGCTGCCATCATTGCTGCTATAGGACCGTTGCTCGTTATTATCGGTAAGGTTATTACCGTTATTGGTACATTGATGACGTTGGCGCCTGCTCTTGGCGGTGTGATCGCAGCTCTTGCAGGTCCTGCCGGGATCTTCATAGCAGCTGCAGCTGCGGTAGTTGCTGCCGGTGTTCTTATTTATAAAAATTGGGACACGATCAAAGAAAAAGCCGGGGAATTGGTCGATAAAGTAAAAGAAAAATGGAATAACCTCAAAGAAGCTACTACAAAGAAATTCTCTGAGATCAAAGATTCGATCAAATCAGCAATCGATAAAATCAAAAGTTTCTTCAGTAATCTGAAACTGGAACTGCCAAAAATCAAGCTGCCGCATTTCAAGCTCAGCGGAACGCTTTCTCTAAATCCGCCATCTATTCCTAAAGTTTCTGTCGAATGGTACCGGAAAGCCATGAATAACGGCATGATCCTCAACAATCCGACCATCTTCGGCATGAAGGACGGTCATCTGCTGGGCGCCGGTGAAGCCGGATCCGAAACGGTTGTCGGCACCAGCTCACTCATGAAGATGATCCAGGCGGCCACCGAAAATGCAAAACCCACAGTTCATATTGATAATCTCAATGTTGCCAGTTATGGCGCTGATGCCGCGTCCATCGCGGATGAGCTCGGTGCTGCACTTGATCAAAGGCTCCGGAGAGTCGGCAGCTGGTAAGGAGGAACATGAGCGACCTTTGGAAAGAAAATGGATCCTTCCTGTTCGGGACCTGCGATATGTTCGAAACCTATGGCATCAAACTTACCGAGCGAAGTATTCCCCAGGATGTCTTGATGCCAGGTCTGCGGGCCCGTAAGCAAACGATCCCGATGCGGCATGGCGCTTATGATTATGGTGCCCATTATTATGATGAACGCGCGATCGTGATCGAATGCGTAACAAAGAAAATGATCAGCCGGGACCAAAGCCGGGAGATCGCTTATATGCTGGCCAGAAAGTCGGAGATCCGCTTTTGGACAGAACCGGAGAAATATTACATAGGCCGGGTCTATGAAGCACCAACGCTTGAGCAGCTGCGCAATGTCGGGAACCGGTTTACGCTGACATTCATTTGTGAGCCATTCGCATATCGAAATAATGTGACAGCGGCCTTCGTAAATCGGGTTTACAGCCCGAACTATGACGGGACCGCACCGACTCCGACACAGATCATCATTACGAATACGAGCGCGACCACATCGATTCGGAATATCACCATCGTACAAACCATAAAGAAGGAGAGTTTATAAAATGTACGCAACGAATTACTTTGAAGCTGCAATTTTGAACTTGATGCGCAGTACAGGTATCACTGCGCCGACTACCATGTATCTGGCACTGTTCCAGAGTAATCCGGGTGATTCCGGAACAGCCGGGACGGAAGCCAACTATACCGGATATGCGCGGAAGGCAATCACTTTTTCTGCACCGTATGCGCAGAGTTCCGGAAGCACGACCTACGTTCTGGAAAACTCCGCTGAGATCTCTTTCCCGGAAGCATCTGCCAGTGGTAACACGATCACCCATGTAGCAGTCATGGATAGCTCTTCCATTGGATCGGGGAACATGTGGCTGTATGGTCCGCTTGACAGCTCTCTGGTCATTCAGGCAGGTGTAACGCCTGTGTTCCGTGCTGGATCACTGCAATGGACCTGGAGCGGAAATATTTCTGTCAGCTATAAAACCGCGATCATGAACACTCTGCGCGGAACAAACTGTTCCGGTTTCAGTCCGTATCTGGCACTCTGTGATTCTTCCGGAAATGAGTTCAACGGAACCAACTACGCCCGGTTCGCTGTTTCAATGACAGCTCCGGCTCAGAACGCCCAGACCGATGTCTGCTATTCGACCAACTCCGCCGAAGTGTCTTCCAATGTTGCCGGAAGTGACTGGGGAACGGTCAAGATCGTGAAAATGTTCAACGCATCCAGCTCCGGAACAGAGTTTAGCTCGGTAACACTGGACAGCTCCTACAGCATTACAACGGGCAGTTTGTTCGGCTTCCATGCAGGTGACTATACCGTAAACATCAACTAACATGAGAGGGGGTGTCTTATGGCAAGCCCTTATAATGCCGGGAAATACAATCTTGTAGGTTTCAATGTAACGCCGACAACGACCATGTTCGCGGCGGCTGTTGTTACTGAGCGGATCAGCTTCATTGCTGCATCTACAGTCAATAACGTTTACCCGAAAGCAAGATTATATGAAAACATAAACCTAAGCAAAGCACAGCTTGTTCCCGGCAGATTCGCAACCGCTGCGGGATCGCTGATCATAACCAATACAAGCGCTTTGCTGATCGGCTGCAGCTGGCGGCAAGTTACCAGTGAGGATGCGATCACAGGAGAGATGGTCGGGCTTCGGCAGTTCTGGCGAACCGTCACGAGTAATGACACGCTCGGTATCAGAAAAGCGACCATCATCGGAGCTTTCTGGCAGACAGCTGATATGGAAGATGAAATCGGATGCGCGAAAGCAGAACTGATCGGCATGAGCTGGCGGCAGGCGACTTCCAGCGATGTGATCGATGCAGAGATCAAACCATCAGTTATAGTCTTTACCGGAGCCGGATCGAACGATGCACTTTCCGGGCAGTTCCATCTGTCTGAAGAAGTGTTCAGTTCTGGAACCACAGAAGATGTGATCTTAGGTCACTTTGTTCTCGGATCTCACACATTTGTACCAGTTGAGAGTTTTGATCTGATCGATGCTCATTGCGATGTTCTGAGTCAGGAAATCCTGACCTGCATAATTACGGCAACGCTCGGTCCCGGAAAGACTATGGTCATCGATGCCGGAACGTATGATGTACGGATCGATGGTCAAAATGCTGTTTATACCCACAGCGGTGACTGGCTGGATGAGCTGAACCGGAACACACAGAACTTTACGATCAATGCAGCGGCCGGGGCGGCTAACATTAACGCAACAATTTTCTATACTGAGAGGTATCTGTAATGGCTACAACGATGCTCAACGTTTATGACATGAACCGCCAAAAAACCGCGATCCTGCAGAATGCTTTCAGTATCACCGAAACCAGGGAACTGAATCAGATCTATTCGCTTTCTTTTGAGATCCCGGCAACAGATGAGAAGGTACAGTATATTCAGCCTTTTCATCTGGTTCGCTGGGGTGATGACGGGGAACTGTACCGCATTATCAATACCGAGCTGAATGATTCTGATACACCAACATTATCTGTCAAATGCGAGCATGTTATCGCGACATTAGTTGATGATCTGATGTTCGGCGCATATCAGTATGGTGGCGGAACAATTAAAACCGCTGATGTCATTCGTTGGTTACTGAGCAAACAAAAAACTCAGAACTGGACTCTTGCGGAATGTGACTTCGATCGGCGCTTTGAATATAACTGGGAACAGGAAAATATCCTCAATGCTCTTTACAGTGTACCGCGGGAGTTTTCAAAGGCTTATCAGTGGAAATTCAATACGACCACTTATCCGTGGCGGCTGAGCTTGAAAGCAATTGACAGCAGTATTCATCCAGAGTATTACATCCGAGCGAAGCGCAATCTGCTCAGCTCCGGGACAGCTCAGGACTATGCCGGGATCTGCACCAGGATCTATCCGCTGGGATATGGCGAAGGAGTCAATCAGCTCGGTATCAAAGAGATCAACAACGGACTACCATATCTGCAGAGTCCGGCTTCTATTGTCGCTCAGTATGGAATAAAAGAAAAGGTCCTGGTTGATCGCAGATTTGAAAATGCCGAAGCGCTGAAAGAGTACGCTCAGACCATGCTGGAAGCTCTTCAGACACCGAGCATGTCCCGGTCTTTTGATGTTGTAGATCTATACCCGCTGACCAGTCAGGATATTGATAATGCTGATGTTGGTAAGATCTGCAAAATGACCGGGGACGACACGGTCGCATACGTTACGAAAACGACCCGTGTCTGGGACGAACCTGGAAACCTGCAGATAGAACTGTCTACAAAAGCCACTGATGTGGTGTCTTCCATCGCGGATCTGGCCGATCGGGTCCGGATCGAATCAGTGTATGCCCAGGGAGCGACCCAGCTTTATCAGCATTCCAAAGATGCCAACGCCACGCCAGATAAAGGCATGGTTATGAGCCTGTATTTTCCGGAAGAAATGCGGCAGATCAATAAAGTGTTGTTGCGTTTGAAGCTCGGTAAGTTTAGGAGCTATAGCCAAACCACAGAATCGAATGGTGGTTTCAGTGAGACTTATAAAGTCGATGATCTAAAAGATCAGGAAATTACGACGCAAGTAAATAGAGAGAATAAAAAAATATCTATATCCTTGTCGAAGATAAATACCACTGATATGTCGCAGACCTCTTTTAAAACTACTTCAGGTCAAGGCGGTACCTCCAACCTCAAGACATCGAACGATGGCGGAAAAAATGATCTGAAAACTGACAACGATGGCGGAAAAAATGATCTGAAAACTGACAATGATGGCGGCGTAGCAAACTTTACAACTGAAAAAGACGGCGGTGTAACCAATTTCAAAACCGACAGAGATGGAGGTGTCAGTAACTTTTCGACAGATTACGATGGAGGTGTCAGTAACTTTTCGACAGATTACGATGGCAGTGTCACCAATTTTACAACTAATGAAGACGGCGGCGTTTCTGGACAGGAAACAGTAGAAGGCGGCGGCGTTGATACCGAAACCGGAGAAGGTGGTGCCGATACAGGTGAAACCAGTGTTGCATCCGGCGGTGGTGGTATCTCATTAGGCAATGTCAGCGTGAATGTAGATATTGATTATGTAGGTGACGCGGAATGGGAGCGTACTCCATACACTTCAAATACAGACCTTGATATAAAAATGGCATCAAATCAAGGGAAGCATGAACATAACGTAACCATAAGCGACGGCTCTACAGGAATGACCACTGTTGGCACTACTCCATACAATCATCGTCATCATTTCGGCAGAAACGCCGATGGCACAACAGATTCTTATTGTTATGGTTATGGCAAAACTGACTATTCCGGCGCTCATACTCATGATGTATGGGTTGATAATGGTGAAGAAACAGGCCACCATCATGACATCCCGCGATGGACTTTAAAACATAAACATACAGGTTCAGGTAGCGGAACGGTTCAAGTCAATAACTCTGAAGCCGGACAATCTGGATTTTCTCATTCACATAATTTCAAAATAAAAAGTCATACTCACAGTTTTTCTTTACCGAATCATACGCACGCTTTCACAACTCCTGACCATCAACATACGTTTGACACGCCTGACCATCAGCATACATTCGATACGCCAGATCACCAGCATACGTTTGATCTGCCGGACCATCAGCATATATTTGACACTCCGGATCATCAACACACATTTGATCTTCCAGACCATCAGCATGTGTTTGATATGCCGAACCATCAGCATACATTCAGCACGCCGAACCATCAACACACCATAGATGTTGGGCATCAACATAAATACGACATCAGTCATGACCATTATTTTGAGTGTCCGGAGCATAGGCATAAACTGACGATTCCGGGTCACAGTCATACAGTGACAATTCCGGCGCATAACCATGAGATCAAAGCGGGAATCTTCGAATCCGGTAATGCGAAAGGCTTCGACATCTATGTAAGCGGCACCCGGAAAGCTACGATCAATGCTACCAGCTACAATGATGACATTTCTACATGGCTGCTGAACGCACAAAACCAGATCCCGCGCAACACCTGGATCGATGTTGAGATCCGCCCGAACGATTTGGCATATGTTCAAAGCTCGGTATTTGTACAAGGCTTTGTGCAGAGCCGGGGCGGCGGGAACTACTAATATACCGAGCGAAAAGAAAGGAGAAAAAACCTATGAGCTTGACAACGATGTATCCGGCGATGAACAACAGTCCACGGACAGTCCTCACAGCTGCGATCACTGCAACGGATACAGAACTCACATTAGACGATGCATCTGTTCTGCCTTCCGCACCGAACCTGTTGGTTCTGGGTACCGGGGACGATGCTGAGATCGTCAGCTACACAACGATCAGCGGTAACGAGGTGTCCGGTCTGGTCCGCGGAGTCAACGGCACAATAGCCGGCGCGTGGCCCATCAATACGATCGTGGCGCGGAATTTCACTGCTGCGGATCATGAAGCCTTCCGCGAAAACATTCTGGATCTGGACAGCCGAAAGATCGAAGGGATCGCGTGGGGAGACATTACCGGAACGCTTGCAACCCAAACGGATCTGAGCACCGCGCTGGCGGGAAAATCCGATACAAGTCACAACCATGACAGCCGTTATTATACGGAAACGGAAATGGATTCGAAGCTGGCGGAGAAAGCTCCACTGGCATCACCTGCATTGACTGGAACACCGACTTCGACAACAGCTGCTGTTAATACAGTATCAACTCAGATCGCAACTACAGCTTTTGTTGCGAGTCAAGCACCGATGAAAGTCACCGGGACCGCTTCCGCCGGAAATGGCGTGACGATCACAGATTCCAGAATTAATTCTGAACACTGGAAGGTACCTGAGCGCGGAATTACCTTTACTCCGTCTGCAAATGTTACGAACAACGGGACGTGGACGACCAACCCAACAAACCATACGATCACGCTCAGTAACACATTCACAGGCAGCACATCAATTGTGATCGACATGTATTGGTATCAGTAAAAATAGAAAGGAGAAAGAAAAATGTATTTTCTGCATCAAATCAAAACAAATAACGGAGCCTATGATAAAGGCATTGTGGTCAAAGAAACCTTTGAATCCGCTAAACAGAGCTATCACGCTTACCTTGGCGCATACGCCTACGGGCAGTCCGCAGCGACTGATTTCGTTTCTGTCATGATTACCGATGAACTCGGTACGATGTTGATGGGTGAAACCTGGAATGCTCCAGTTCCTGAACCGAATGCAGAAAGCTAAGGGTGCGATATGACTGAATTATCAGAACCCTTGAGAAAAGGTGGTTAGTATGGCAAGCGGGACATCTGAAGTTATTCAGAGCATCAACAAATTAGCGAAATCCTACGGTAATAGTGACAACGTTATTGATACGATGCTTGACGGGAGTGCATTTGTCATTTGTAGCTCAACTATTAATAGCAGTCTTTACACTGCTTTGGGTGACTCCTATGCTTATGTTATTCAAGTATTTTATAATACTATTTCTTCGACAAGCAATCGAATACAGATAGCGTTTTCGTATCATGCAACTAATTCAAAATCCGCATGGCGGAACTATTATAGTGGCAGTTGGAGCAGTTGGCATTTGATTACAAGCTGAACGAAGAGAGGGGCATTACACCCCTCTTTTTTACAAGAATCCTATAGCGGAAAAACGTAAACTTATAGATGTCGGTATTGCTTCGGCGTTACTATTTATAAGTACGCCACCATCTTTCGATATTCTGATTGCATAAAGTCGTATATTTTGAGTTCCCGACGGTGTCATGCCGGCACCATAAATTTCTTTATTTTCAGCAGGACGATAGCCGGATGGCAACCTTCCCAATTGCAGATAACTTGATGCAGAGAGTTGATTCGTAAGTGTAAAATTGTAACCAGTCACTTCAAGTATATTCCCAATTTTTCGATAATAAATCGAGCCTGTGTAGACGTCCGTCCCACTTTGTTGATCTGGCGTTAATTCCAACCATCCGCTGTCCGTTCCGTCGGCATATTTCTGGATATTTCCACTTGCCATCATTCACCTCTTATGTACGTTATTTCAGTCTTATCGAACCCGCGATCTCTGATGAGTCATATACGCTTTATCCAGAGGGGAATTTCTAACGTAAATCTCAGCAAGTTCATCCGGATCCAGCTGAACATAACCACGGGTTGTTTCCACTTCAGAATGTCCGAGCAGGTTCTGCAGCGTAAAGAGATCTCCTCCATTTTTTAGAAACTCTTTGGCGAAACCGCGCCGAAGTGCATGGAAACCGCCCAGCTTGATACCGCACTGCTTTTCGATCTTGTACCGAATAGCCTGCATGCCCTGTTCGGAAAGGAAGGTCCCAGAGTCTGACAGGAACAATGGTTCCTTATCATATTTAATCGCTCGGTATGAGAGGTACTTCCGGATCGCCTTCAATGATACCGAGCTAACAAAGGAAATCCTGTATTTCCCGCCTTTACCGTGCTGCACTTCGATCTTGCCGGTGATCAGATCGATATCGCAGATCCGGAGCGCACACACTTCAGCCAGCCGCAAACCGCTGTCAAACGCTGTCAGGAAAAACGCTTTATTCCGCAGCGCATAATCGCCATCGATGGCTTTCACGAAATCAAGCACAGTATCAGCTGAAGCAGCTGCCTTCTTTTCGCTGGGGATCTTCGGCGCATGCAGCGCTTTATTTCGAAACGGAGATCGGAATGCACCGTCTGTCAGATCTTCAAAATAATATGTGAATGTTCGCAGATTCCTATAATATATATGAAGCGTATTCGGCTTATAGATCTGAGATTTTTCCTGCAGATATGCCTGGATCACTACCACTGAGATATCATCGATGCACTGACCGCCGGCTTCAGTAAACCATTTATAGAAATCTTCCATCACCTGCCGGATGATCTTCAACGTACTCGGTGACACCTGTTGAGCCTTTTTCGCTTCGTAATATATATCTACCGAACTTCTAATATCTTGTTTCTGGAATACCAAAAATTGAGGAAGGCATCTAGTATTAAACATAAAAAAACCGACCTTTCAAAAGCCGGTTTTCCGAGTAATTTGAGCGGACAACGAGAATCGAACTCGTATTAGATGCTTGGGAAGTGGCCGTCCGCTCTTTTTTGTTTTTACTCGTAAAACCGATATAAAATTGATAACGAACCGGTGCAAGGCACCTATTAACTACACGATTTTCAATGAAACCTTAAAGATTTCTGAAAATACTTTTTTATCGCTCGGTATTTCAATGTGATACTGGGCGATTTTTTTATTTAATCACTTTGCCCTTTTAGAGCTTCATATTCTTCCAACATTCCGAAAAACACATCTTCAGAAATGATTTCCAGATCCTGACCAGAAAGAATCAGAGATTCTGCTTTTTTGAGTTTTGTAGTTTTTCCATCTTTGACCAACCAGTTTCGAGAATAATCACCCAACACAAGATAATTTGTTTTTTGGGTGACATTATCACCGCACTGGCCGCCATGATCAACTACCAGCTGCATAGCGTCTTTACGTTCCATTCGAACGAGATTACCAGTGAATACAAATGTTTTTCCGAAATATGGATCATCCGGATCAAAGTCACAACAAGTCGCTTTTATATCTTTGGCACTTGTTTTGTGGGAATAAATATTTCGTTTTGGAATAGCAGAAATCTGATGTTTATCTATCTGCTTATCCTGGATCAGCTGTTTTATATATTCATAACAGCGGTAAGTATGAATTACATCATCCAAACTATTATGAAAATTTTCTGCAGGAAGACCAAAGTTTGTTACCAACGTACTAAGCCGATGATCCGGCCAATCCGGAAACAATCTGCGAGCTATTCTCAGAGTATCAATAAAGTCATTCGATAAAGCAGATCCAATAGATTTTACTGATGCATCATAAATAAAATTGACATCAAAATGAACGTTGTGACCTAATAAAATATCATCTCCAATGAAATCCATAACGCTCGGTATTACGAAATTAATTGTCGGCGCAGCTGCAGCTATTTCATTAGTAATACCAGTCAAATTACTAATAAATGGACTAATTTCCATCTCCGGATTTACATAAGTATCGAATTGATCACTGATTTTTCCGTTTCTGATTGTCAAGCAGCTGATCTGTATAATACGATCTACATTAGGATCACGACCGGTCGTTTCTACATCGATTACAGTATAGTCATCAATAAATTTGATCAGACTCCTGCCTTTTTTGGGGCGTTTATTTTCCCGCTCAGAATGAGAGGAAAAACCAATCCTAATCCACATTGCGATTTACTCCATAAAAAATTCTGCCGGATCGCAAAATCCGTTTGTAACCACAATGCAAAGCAAATTCTCGCTTTGGATGAACGCATTTCTTTGCATTACTGCATTCTCTATAAAGATCACAGATATCACATTCTTTAGGTTGACTGTATATTGCGTTTTCTAAAATCTGACAAAGATGATGAGAATATTTAGCGATTTCTTCAGGAGAGGCGATATCACAACGATAAAATCCAGATTTTGCCTCAGTTTTGTTTTGGCGTAATTTCATATCTGGATATAATTCTGGATTTTTTGTCGAAATAGATATATATGAGCTCTTTTTTCTAATGCAGATCCGGAATAATAACGATGAATAGTAATAGATTGAACTATAACTGGTTATTTTTTTATAATACAAACCGTCTTCAGGTTTTTCCCCTTTTATTGGAGCATAATTATCTTCAATAGTATCCATGAGATACGGTAATATTGCTTGATATGCTGCATATTCACTATCAGCTTCATTTATGTTGAATAATGTAGCATCTTCCATTATTTTCTCCTTCTCGGTTTCGGCTGCAGATCCGGACCAATAACTTTCACTACACGTCCTAAGATATGAATTTGAAATTCTTCAAGATCTTTGGGCGTGTAATGCATTTCTTTATATTTTTCATTATCTGGAACAAGATCAATTCCGCCATCCTGAGCTCGGTATATACGTTTTACAGTATCGGTATCATTGACATCAATAATAACAATGTCACCATCTTCCCAACCGTCACCAGGAACGCAAACCATGAGATCCCGCGGACGGATCGTTGGGAGCATACTATTTCCTATCGCTTCATTGAATACAATTGATTTTCCCCATTTGAGTATATAGGACCGCGGTACAGGCTTTTGATCGTTATAGTCGTATGGCATTCCGGCAGTATCAAAACCACACCGAAGAGAACCAACAACAGGGATCATCACTTCAGCTTCCGGAACGAGAACCGGATGAGTTTCTATTGTTTTGATTTGTGATGGTACTTCATTATTATTTTCAGAAAGTCCAAGAATCTCATCTGTAGTCACATTGAAATATTTGGCTATTTTAGGCAGCATATCACCGGGGATATTTGTTGCGCCTGATTCATATCTTGAATACTGTGACTGTGTTACGCCTACGGCTTCTGCCACTTCTTTCTGGCTGTATCCCTTATTTTTTCTTATTTCCTTTATGCGGTTCATACATGCCCCCTTTTCTTTTATTATAAATTATGATTCTCACTCATATTTTCAAATTCATATAATAATGTATGAAATTCATAAATCCCTTGACAATATGTATCTTATTCATATAATATTATGTATGCAGTGCATTTTATGAAAGGAGGAGCCTTGAACAATCTGAAAAAAATTCGAACTGAAAAAGGAATCACGCAAGAAGATCTTGCCAAAATGGTCGGTCTGACTCAGTCAAACATTAGCCGGATTGAAAACGATGAAGTTCATACGAGCATATCAACTGCTTTCGCCATCGCTAATGCTCTTGAGTGCAAAGTAGATGAGCTTGTCAAAGCGGATAAATCCTCATGACAATGGAGAACAAAATGGAGAGCCTGAAGAATTTGAAGAACCGGCTTGACCGGGGTGCCACATATTTTTGGGCAAAGAGCACAGGGACCGGTTACCGGCTGGTAAACGCCTTTACGCTCAAAACCGCGACAGGGGTCGAAGCCCGGCTGGATGCGCTCAGACTGACACGCGCCTTGATCAATGACGGTTATGCAGTCGCAAAGCTGGAGGATAAGTTCGAATGAGCAAAGCATTTCTTTATGGAAAGCCATGCGAGGTCCTTGAATACCGAGCGGAAGGATTTGTAAGGGTCCGGATGCTTCAATCAGGGAACGTCTTCGAAGTACCTTCCAGCCTGGTTAAAGTGCAGGAGGACAAATGATCAAGATCGCGGTAAAAGAACCGGGAAAAGCCTGGGAGATCCGGGAAGTGGAAGACACGCTGGAAACCTACCAGGGCATTGTCGGCGGTTACATTGAATGTTTCCGGAACA
>Ga0310696_10002814_pt1 | contig 22448 bp, 18 predicted proteins | sample AusTroGonzalo_MG_4_FD_203885 | JGI IMG/M metagenome (GOLD analysis project Ga0310696, IMG submission 203885) | Bovine rumen microbial communities from tropical cattle in Woodstock, Queensland, Australia - Gonzalo_02 (v2) (version 2) | ecosystem: Host-associated > Mammals > Digestive system >...
TTGAGATTGACTATCTTGCCCCTTTGGGTGGCGAAATTTTGCTGTTGAGCTGCTTAGGTGGTGCTTATTTGATTGGCAAAAAGAGAAAAGAGAATAAATAAGGTTCTCCACGGAGAGCATATTTATTTAAATACGAGCATAGAAGTTATGTCATACATAACTTCTATGCTTTATCTTTTATAGAACATGATATTCTATCAACGAAGCATCGTCGCGGCCTTCTTCACCGCTTTCACAAAGATTTCCACCTCTTCCATTGTATTGTATAAGGCAAATGAAGCCCGTACCGTCCCTGGGATGCCCAAACGTGTCATCACCGGTTCGGCGCAATGATGTCCAGTGCGCACTGCTACACCCATCTTGTCAATGATGGTACCGAGGTCGTAAGGATGCACGCCTTCTATTATAAAGGAAACCAAACCCGAACGTCGTTTTGCCTCACCAATGAAACGAATGCCCTCAATCTCTGAAAGTTGCTGGATGGCGGATTGCAGCAGTTGAGCCTCATAACGTTCAACCTCTTCCCTATCCAAACTTTGCAGGAATTGAACCGCAGTTTCCAAACCCAAAGCCGCCCCCACATTAGGAGTTCCAGCCTCAAACTTAAAAGGCAACACATTGAAGGTGGTCTTCTCAAAACTCACCGTGTCTACCATCTCGCCACCAAATTGGTAGGGCGGTAGCTTCTCCAACCATTCCGCCTTGCCATACAAACCACCTATACCCATGGGAGCGTACATCTTATGACCTGAGAACACAAAGAAATCGCAATCAAGGTCTTGAACATCAATCGAATGATGGGCAATAGACTGAGCACCGTCAATGACAACAGGAATGTCATACTCATGCGCCATCGCAATCATCTGCTTGATGGGATTAATGGTGCCCAAAACATTGGAAATGTGCGCTATGGAAACGACTTTCGGACCCTCTTTCAATAGCCTCTCGTATTGTTCCAAATCCAAAACACCTTTGTCGTCCATCGGCACAACGAGCAACTGCCCATGATGCCGTTGAATCATCTGCTGCCAAGGCACGAGATTGGAGTGGTGTTCCATCGCCGTGACCAGGACTTTATCACCTTCATTAATTAATAGGTGTTCAAACGAAGTAGCAAGCAAGTTCAATGACTCAGTAGTGCCACGAGTAAAAACTATCTCCTTTGATTCCCTGGCGTGGATGAAGTTCGCCACGGTTTGCCGTGCATGTTCGTAGGCTTCGGTGGCCTTCTGGCTCAAATAATGCACCCCGCGATGGATGTTGCAGTTCTCATGCAGGTAGTAGTCACGCTCGCGGTCGATGACGCACAACGGCTTCTGTGTGGTAGCGGCATTGTCGAGATAGACCAAGGGCTTGCCGTAGACCTGCTGGTCAAGGACGGGGAATTGGTTTCTTATTTCGTTGATATTCATTAGATTTTCGAATAATCAATGTCAAAATTGTATTCCTTCGGGTGGCTGCACCGCAACACGCAGGTCTCGCAACTCGACAACTCACCGCGCAGACGGCGCTTAATCATATCATCGATGTGTTCGTGCAGCATTTCATTTCCAATGTGGTTACTGACCTCAGCGGCGAAGGCATACATCAAAAGAATCCTCGCATTGGCCTTGCTGATACCACGCTGGCGCATGTAAAACATGGCTTCCTGGTCGAGTTGGCCTGTGGAAGTGCCGTGCGAGCATTTCACATCGTCAGCATAAATCTCCAAGAAAGGCTGGCTGTTGATTTTGGCCTTCGGGGTCAGTATGATATTGCTATTGTTCTGGTAGGCGTTGGTCTTCTGGGCATTCGGCGCCACATAGACATGGCCATTGAAAACGCCGGAGGCTTCTTCGTCAAGCACGCCCTTGAACTTCTCGTTGCTGGTGCAGTTCGGCACGTTGTGGTTCACCTTCAGATAGTTCTCCACGTGCTGGGTCTTGTCAATGAGATACAAGCCATACACCTGAGTTTCAGCACCTTCACCGTCCAAGTCCACACGATAGGTGTTGCGGATGTCGCCGCCGTTAAAAGTGATGACCACAATCTTCAGTCGGCTATCGGCTAACTGCCTGATTTTGAACTCACGCCGAATGGAAGCCTCATTGTTCACATTCTGAAGTACATACAACTCAAGGCTGGAGTTCTCGTTGAGAACAATTTCCGTGACCTTCGGCTCAGGCGAGAGGTGCGCATCATCGTCATACTCAATGATTTCGCGGCTTTGGTTGGCGGCTAAGATAAGTTGGTTGTCCATAATCAAAGTTCCTTAATCCATTCGTAGCCTTTTTCTTCGAGTTCGAGGGCGAGGGTCTTGCCGCCTGTCTTGACGATACGTCCGTCGTACATGACGTGGACGAAATCGGGGACGATATAATCTAAAAGACGCTGGTAATGCGTGATGACCACGAAAGCATTCTCGCTGTTGTGCAGTTGGTTGACACCGTGAGCCACGATACGCAACGCGTCGATGTCAAGGCCGGAGTCGGTCTCGTCGAGGATGGCGAGATTAGGTTCCAGCATGGCCATTTGGAAAATCTCGTTCTTTTTCTTCTCACCACCACTATAGCCCACGTTGACAAAGCGGTTTTGCAGCTTCTCGGTGATTTCCACCATGGCCTGTTTTTCCTTCATCATCTTCATGAAATCAATGGTGCTCATGGGCGGAAGTCCTTGGTATTCACGCTTCGAGTTGACGGCGGTACGCATGAAGTTCTGGATGCTCACGCCCGGAATCTCGACGGGGTACTGGAAACTGAGGAAGATGCCCTCGTTGGCGCGGTCCTCGGGCGACATCCCGACGATGTTCTTGCCCTTGTACCAAATCTCGCCCTCAGTGATTTCGTAGCCCTCACGACCCGTGATGGCTGCCGCCAAGGTACTTTTTCCTGTTCCGTTAGGCCCCATGATGGCGTGGATTTCGCCCTCGTTGACGCCCAGATTCAATCCTTTCAGGATTTCCTTGCCTCCGATGGAGACATGTAAGTTTTTGATGTTCAGTAACATGATATTCAGTTGTTCAATTATTCAATTATTCAGTTGTTCAGTTGGGCTAAGGCTAATTTTGCCATAACGCATATAATAAGCATGTTTAGCCCATTGTGTATATTCTTCAGTCGGTATTTCAATAATGTCTTTGCCATCGGCTTCGGCAATCCGTGTTTTCACCTCTTCAATCAAGGCTTCATCGCGGCCATATTTCCCTATGTGGCACAGATTCAACACAATACCCAACAGCAAAATGCCACCTGCACCAAAAAGCATCCATTTATTTGTTTTCGGCTTGACTTCCAACAGCATCATATTCACCATGGAAAGGGAAAGATGCCCAAAAGCCAAGGCAAAGAAGGGCAAAGCAGCCAGCATGTAGAAATCTCGTTGCTTCACGCTCACCATGATGGGCAACACACCCGCAAGACCCAAAATCAAAAAGGTATAAAACCAAGCCTTATCAGGCGGAAACTCAAAGACTTTGTGCTTTTCTTTGTTGACAATTTTGCTCATTATCAATATGATGGTGATAATCAGTAAAGGCGCAATCAGTTGCAACAAAAGGCTGAAAACGATGTAAAACCTTGACGAGACCGTGGTTTCGTGCAGTCCGCCGCCAATCACCTGAAGTCGGAAATAGTCTTTTAAATAAGGTAAAGAAGCCGGAAACGCCAAAAACATGATGCCCGCAAAAACCGCCAAGGAAACCACCAGAATCAAACTGTCAATTGGGCCTTGGATCCAATGGCGCTTGTCGTCAAAGATGCAGTAAAGTATGGGGAACACCAACGGAAACAGTCCTGTGAAACCTTTGGAAAGGAAAGCCCCAAACAATGCCATTGCCGATAAAAACAACCAAATTTTGTGGTTGCGCTGATAGCTGACAATCATCAGATAGACCGACAGCAGCACAAAAACCGACATGGTGTTTTCGAGCAAGTTGTTTGTCGCGCTCCAAGTGACCAAAGGCATGGCTATCCAAAATAAAAGCGGCAACCAAGCCCAACGGATATTATTGGTGGTTCGTTTCCAAATCAGGACAATTAGCAAGCCCGAAAGCAAAAACATCAGCACGGAATAAGCTTTCTCCACCCAAAGATGGTCTCCCAAAGCCTTGAAAGCCAAAGATTCCATGCCCAAGGCCAAAGGCGGGTGCTGGCGAAACTCGGGATAGAGCGTCTGTGTGTAATGCGGATTCCAGAACGTCCCCTGTCCTTCCGCCATATTGCGTGAGATGCTGGCGTAGGTCACGCCGTCAAAGAACATGCCTTCGGTCAACAGACTGTTGCTCACCAGAATGAGGAACAATCCGATGAGGAACAACCAAAAAGGCGTGTTATTTGAGCGGGTGGTTTGCATGGTTTTCATTTTTGCGGACGCATGCGATGCGTCCTTACATTATCCAACGCTGCCCTCCAGCGTTATTGACAATAATTTCTGTGCCTCGACCGCAAATTCCATGGGCAGTTTGTTCAGCACGTCCTTGGCGTAGCCGTTGACAATCAATCCGATGGCCTTCTCCGTCGGGATGCCGCGCTGCTGGCAATAGAACAGCTGGTCTTCTGAAATCTTCGAAGTCGTGGCCTCGTGTTCGAGGATACTCGATTCGTTGCCGCACTCGACGTAGGGCCAAGTGTGGGCACCGCATTTGTCGCCCAGCAGTAACGAGTCGCATTGCGAATAGTTACGCGCGTTTTCGGCTTTGGAAGCCACCCTCACCAAACCACGGTAGCCGTTTTGGCTATGGCCAGCCGAAATGCCCTTCGATATGATGGTACTGCGGGTGTTTTTGCCTAAATGAATCATCTTGGTGCCTGTGTCGGCCTGCTGGTAGTTGTTGGTGACGGCAACAGAGTAGAACTCTCCGACTGAATTATCACCCATCAATACGCAACCTGGATATTTCCAAGTAATGGCCGAGCCTGTCTCGACTTGTGTCCAAGAGATCTTGGAACGGTCGCCGCGACAGAGGCCACGCTTGGTGACGAGGTTGTAAACACCACCTTTGCCCTCCTTGTCGCCAGGATACCAGTTCTGTACGGTGCTGTATTTCACTTCGGCATCGGTCTCGGCGATGATTTCCACGATGGCGGCATGGAGCTGGTTTTCATCGCGTTGCGGAGCTGTGCAACCTTCCATATAACTCACATACGCGCCTTCATCGGCCACGATGAGTGTACGCTCAAACTGGCCTGTGTTGGCGGCGTTGATGCGGAAATAGGTGGACAACTCCAAGGGGCAACGCACACCCTTCGGAATATAGCAGAAGGAGCCATCACTAAACACTGCCGAATTAAGTGCGGCAAAGAAGTTATCAGTATAAGGCACCACCTTGCCAAGGTATTTTTTCACCAAGTCGGGGTGCTGCTTGACCGCCTCGCTGAACGACATGAAGATGACACCGTGCTTGGAGAGCGTCTCTTGGAAAGTCGTCTTCACCGAAGTCGAGTCCATGACCGCATCCACGGCCACGCCCGAGAGTTTCTTCTGCTCGTCAAGGGAGATGCCAAGTTTGTCGAAGGTGGCCAGCAATTCAGGGTCTACCTCATCTAAGCTCTGCTTTTGCTGCCTTTTTCGTGGTGCAGCGTAATAGATGATGTCCTGGTAGTTGATTTCGGGGATGTCGAGATGCGCCCAGTTGGGTTGTTTCAGGGTTTGCCAATGGCGGAAAGCCTTCAGACGGAACTCCAACAACCATTCAGGTTCCTCTTTCTTCTTGGAAATCAGGCGAATGATGTCCTCGTTCAAGCCTTTCGGCACAAAATCGGTCTCAATGTCGGTCACAAAACCGTACTCATATTCCTTGTTCGTGACCTCGCTGATGATATTGTCTTTCGGATTTGACTCCATGATTTTCAGTTATTTGACACGGGACGCGGGACTCATAGACGCGGGACAGCCTCGTCTCGTGTCTCGCGTCTCGATGTCTCGAGTCCACTATTAAGAATGATTTCAAATTAGGCCGCAAAGATAAGGAAAATTATGGTGTTATCTTATATCGGACGACAAATTTCAATTTCCTATATCATCAACGGCATCAATTACGTGTCGTGGAAGGATTATGAGACATACCAATAAAGTGCCGAAAATATGCAATATTTTATTTGTATTGAATAAAAAATGAGATTTTTTATCCAGTACAGATGTTTTATTGAATAAAAAAAACGTATTTTTGCGCCATAAAACAAAACTATCCATGAAAGACATTCTCATCAACCAACGCAAAGAACGCGACGAACTACTTGGTCGCCCATATCTTGAAAGACGCACTGAATACGACAAAGAGCAACTGCTACAAAGTCCTCTTGTCAAGTTCATCAGTGGGCCAAGGCGCGTGGGCAAATCCACATACGCTTTGCTGCTACTTAGAGGAAAAAACTTTGCCTATCTCAATTTCGACGACCAACTGCTTCTTAGCCGATGGGACGAAGACCTCGTCATGCGACTACTTGATGATGTATATCCTGATTATCAATTCCTTATGCTCGACGAGGTGCAAAACCTACCCGAATGGGATTTGTGGGTGTCGAAACTTTATCGTCGCGGCAAAAACCTCGTCATTACAGGAAGTAACGCCAACATGCTCAGCAGCGAGATGATGACAGTGCTCACAGGGCGTTATCTTTTGGTGGGAATGCTACCTTTCAGCCTTGAAGAAGCACTTGCATGGCACAATATTGACATTCAACATGTTAAAAACGAGCAACAAACAGAAGCTATTGCCTTGGCTGATGATTATTTACGTAATGGCGGCTATCCAGAGACCATCTCCGCCCGCAACATTACTCAAAGTTATATGTCCACTTTGTTTGATTCCATTCTGTTGAAAGACATCGCAAAACGACATAAGGTGCGCAAAACCACGGAATTATACGAGCTTGCCTCTTTCTTGCTTGCCAATTTCTGCAATCCAGTCTCGGCCAACAGTCTCACCACCGAATTGCATCTTTCGAGCGTCAGCACGACGCAAAAGTTCTGTAAATACCTAATCGAGCCGTTCTTATTCTTCTTCCTGCCCCGCTTCAACAACAAGCTAAAGCTGATGCAGAAAGCCGACCAAAAAGTGTATGTGGTTGACAATGGTTTTGTGCAATCGACAGGTTTCAACCTCAGCGAAAACCTTGGCCGACTGCTTGAAAACCAAGTGTTTGTAGAGTTGCTTCGCCGTGGTTATAAGCCGGGGCAAACGCTATTCTATTACCGTTCAAAGAACGACAAGGAGATTGATTTCGTCACCCGAAAAGGCACAAAAGTCGAGCAGTTGATTCAGGTTTGCTACGAAATGCCATCTGAAAAGACCCACAAGCGCGAACAGGATTCTCTCATGGAATGTGCTGGTGAGCTGGGTTGCGAAAACCTTGTCATTGTTACCAAAGAGGAAGAAGACACTGTAGAAAAAAACGGACATACCATTCGGGTTATTCCTATTGCGAAGTTTTAAGACATAAAAAAGGCTCCGCCTATTCGACGAAGCCTTTGTCATATTGGGAAATCTCATTAATCAAAGCACCGAAGTTTGGGATAATCCCTTCCCTCGTCAATTCTCCATGTATTCACGAAATCCCAGCCTTCGTATGTGGATTGTTGTCTCATTTGGGCAGTAGTACGACCATGTTCCATCGATAGATTTTCTGCCACTCCAGAGCCTATAATATCCGAATCAAAATAGGTTGATACACCATCACACGAGAATGAATCTCCGTATGCCCTTCCAGCAAAATAACAATTTGAAACACCCCCATTAATGGACACTCCTATCCCAACACAATACTTACCTTCAAGAGTACATTTAGAATAACAATTCTCTATTATACTACCAGTTACCACTATTCCACTACAAAAGGCAGTATTGTTAATAATACTATAAATTGTACCTTCAGTAAAACAATCTTTAATCGTATTGTTTCCATTGGAAAACCCGCCACAAATTCCACCTGCACCACCAGTACCCAATATTCTTATCGAACCAGACACCGAGCATTCGCTTATACTATTATCTCCATATCCGATAGCCGCAATTCCTCCAACATATTGTTTTCCGTTTATCGCTATACCACCAATGATAACATTTACACCTCGTATCGTTGCGTTTTGTAACATACCAAATAGACCTGCAATATCATGTGTACTTCCATCAACCCATAATTCTCTAATAGTATGCCCATCCCCATCAAATGTCCCAGAGAAACACGAATTCATGTCCTTCCCAATAGGTTCCCATCCATTTTCATTGGAATTAAGATATGAAGTCAAATCAATGTCAGCAATCATTTTATAATGAGCATCTAATGCTATACTAACCATTGCAAGTTGTTGTGCTGTTTTTATTTGAAATGGGTCTTGCTCTGTACCACTTCCTCCTTCAAATCCATAACCTTGCTGCGAAACACTCAATACTACAGAATTCATTTCGTTTTTTAGTATGATGTCTCCAACACGTTGATAAATCGAATTGTTCTCCGTGACTGATACCATGATGGTATTAAAATCAACAGAAACAGTACACCATTCTGGCTTTTCATCTATCAAAACACTTGTTGGACTCAATAATCTTAAATTTTGTATTCCGCTTTCGTTGTCAAAGGAAAGAGATGAAGTTTCAAAGCTGATGGGTACTTGAAAAGGAGATTGATACTTTATCGTGGCACCCATAATGCCGCCTCCAGTGCTAATATAGTAATCTACAACATACAATCGTGCATATTGATTTCGGTAATGTGCCACATAACCTTGTCCTGGGACTACTGCTACAGTATTTGACCAACCTTCGGTCGGAATAGTTGTCACATATCCCAATCCTTCTACTTCGCCAAGACAAACAAAATCCATCCCTTCAAAATTGTTTGCATTGTCAATGTGAATGGTTCCAATGCCAATATTATACCAGTTTCCATCAACTCCGTTGTTTAAATTAATGGTTACCGTTCCTTCTGGGTCATCTGGCACAATTGGAACACTCGGATTATCACTCTCATTCCCAGAATTTTCACCATTAAAGTCAGTCTCATTTTTATGGCACGAAGCAAAGCTCATTGCCATTGCTAAAAGAAGAACCAACCAAGACAAATTGGTTCTATTAATCATCAAATTCTTTTCCATTTGCTTACATTTTAGTTTGTTATCTGATTGATTTATTTGCTCTATTCCAAAACAAGCACAAAAAAAGCGTGAAACTTCCTTGTTTCCCGCTCCTTTAGGTATTTGGCGTAACCTTCTATTACCAAGAAATAAGTCAATCTCACGCCGTTACGCAAGCATATTGACTAAAACCTTGTAATAGAATGTCTTCTTTGTAAAATCGCCAAATTTTAAAGGAGAAGAATCCAGTTTTAATGCTGTTTATTTATATCGTTTCATTTCACGCAAATCTGCGCTTTTCAACCATATTCGATTCGTTTTATAGGTTACTATTCGTGTTTTTATCGGGGCAAAGATACATTTTTTTTCAAAGGTACTAAAGAGAAAAGCATTTTTTCCTTTAGTTTTGCAGTCCGTATGAGCAAAGAGAAAAAGAAACATGGTTTTTGGTTCTACTTCGGCAGGGTGACGGCAGGCCTCGGCATCGCTTTGCTGCTGGTCATCTTGTATGTCTATCTCTCCGTGCCCACCTACAGCTTCAAGGAGCCGCGACCCTTCTCTGGCGAATACCTCTACAACCCTTACCAGGACATGAAGCCCGACCAATGGAAGAAGTACCATTTCCATTGCCATTCGCGCAAGTATTTCGGCCTGACCAACGGGCGCAAGAGCAAGGAAACGACCATCGACAGTGTGTATCAAGCCTTGGGCTACGACCATTACGGCATCTCCGACTACATGCACATCAACCCGCACAACGCTGATAAAGAGGGCTATATCCCTGCATACGAACACGGCTACGGACTCTTCCGCAAGACACACCAGATTTGTATCGGAGCCGAGAAGGTGTATTGGCCCGACTTCCTCTTCATGCAAAACCTCAACATGAAACAGTTCATGATCAACAAGTTGGGTGAACGCTGCCGTTTCGTCATGCCCGCCCATGCCTCATTCACCAAAGGCTACAAGGTGAACGACATGATGTTTTTAAGCAATTACCATTTGATTGAGATACTGAATCCATACGGCAATGCCATAGAACACTGGGACATGGCCCTCTCCCACGGCCATCGTGTGTATGCCCTCGGCGACGACGACACGCACAACATCAACAAAACCAGCGAAGTGTGCCACAACCTGACCCTAATCAACACGCCTGACCTCAATCCGGAACATGTCTATGAAGCCTTGGACAAGGGTTTGTGCTATGCTGTGGAGTTCGACAACTTTTTCCATTTCCCCATGACGCTTGAAGAAAAGGTGGCACAAGCCAGAGCCCTTCCCTATCTGACTCGCGCTGAGTTGGTTGGCGACACCTTGTTTGTCGAGACTTCAAACAACAATATGCAGGAAGTGAAGTTCATCGGTCAAGACGGAAAGCTGCTAAAAACCGAGGAAAATGTTGCAACGGCCTATTATGTCATCCAGCCCGAAGACCATTATGTCAGGACACAAATCAATGTCAACGGCTTGCAGCATTTCTACCTGAATCCCATCACGCGCCACCCGACACCCGAACCTATTGACCAGCGATTAGATGTCGTCAACAAGGCGCAGACCTATTTGTACTGGTTCGTCTATATCGTTGCCTTTGCGGCTTTGGGATGGTATCTCGTCAAAAAGAGAAAAGAAGAAGCAAGTGAACATTAAAGAGCAAAATATCAACAAGATACTGATATGGCTCTTGGCCATCAGCGCGGTCGTGAGAGGCATCTTGGCGGCGTGGATGGAATTTGGCAACGACGAAGTCTATTACTGGACTTACGCCCTTTATCCCGACTGGAGTCACTTCGACCATCCGCCCATGGTGGGCAGAGTCATCCAACTTTTCAGCCTTAACCTGTTGTTTGACAGCGAGTTCTTCATCCGATTGGCCTCCATCGTCTTTATGACTGCCAACACCTATATTATATATCGCATCGGCAAAGACATCAAGGACGCACGGACGGGACTCTACGCCGCGCTGCTCTACACCGCTTCCATCTATGCCTTCGTCATCACGGGCATCTTCATCATGCCCGACACACCGTTGATGTGGTTTTGGCTTTTGGCGGTTTGGATGGCGATCATTTATTTCAAACGGCTGCACACCCAGCAACACTCTGACAGTTTCATCATTTTGTTCGGGACATTTGCAGGTTTAGCCATGCTTTCCAAGTATTCGGGCGCGTTTCTTTGGGTCGGGATGATGCTCTACATCCTCATTTTTGACAGGAAACCGCTCAAAACCTGGGCGTTTTATTGTGCCTTGTTTGTTTCCATCAATCTAGTTCTGCCCATTTTGAGATGGAACTTCCAATACGATTTCATCAGTTTCAGTTTCCACGGGGCTCGTGTCGGTGGAAACCAACTCAATCTCAGCACTTTCGGCACTGAATTGGCAGGTGAATTTCTCTACAACAACCCTGTCAACTTCGTGTTAGCCATTATCACTGTCATTGCAGCTTTCAAAAAGAAACTCAACATTGAGAAATCCGCGCAGCGACTTATCTTGTGCATCGCTTTACCGCTCATTTTGGTCTTCCTATTTTTCTCCCTCACCCGCCCTACTTTGCCGCACTGGAATGCACCTGCTTACGTATCGCTCATCCTGTTATCCGCTGTATATCTACGCGATAGGCAGACCGAATCAGACCAATTACCCAAATCCATCATTGCGGCATTAGTGGTACTTGTGGTTGTTTTGGTCATTGGTGTGACCGAAATCAAGACGGGCTTCATCCCCTTGGACAAACACACCGAACCCGAGATGCTGGGTCGCGACGACTTCACTTTGGACATGTATGGTTGGCGACAATTGGGCGAGAAATTTGCCGATTTCCGAGAACAAAAAATCGCTGAAGGCATGATGAAAGCCGAAGACGGCATCGTGGCCAACCAATGGTTCCCTCTCGCCAACCTCGACTATTACGTGGCGCGTCCATTGGACATGAGAGTCTTGGGCTTGGGCTGGCCTGAGTTTCTGCACAAATACCTGTGGATCAACGATGAACGTGGCGGATTCCATCTTGGTGAGGATTATTGGTTCCTCTCCGACAGCCGTTACATGAAAGACCCGAAGGAGACCTATCAGTGGTATTTCAAGGAGATTGAACTGGAGGGGATTATTCCCATTGAACGTGGAGGAAAAACGGTGAAAAACTTCTTTGTCTACACCTGCAAAGACCTGATGGATTTACCGCCTACCTTACAGGATTTCATGGCGCAATCCGCCGCAGGAGATAAATAGTGCTGTCAGAGGCTACAGTTTCATAATCCTCGCGGTCAGGGAAGGCCCTCTTCCAATACACCTTTTTGTCAAAATAAGGTTGGGTAATCAGCACATAATCAGCATTCGGATTGGGTCTGTAGTCGAGGTCGTAGATTTGGTTCCGCAAAGCCAAATGGGGCACAAACATCGATGCAGCACTCACCGAGGCCTCGTCAGGAATCTGTTTGATGAGCTCACACGCAAACCGTGCATCAAACTTCCGCTGCTCATAATGTCGCCCTTGATAGATGCAGATTTGGTCAAAGAAAACAAAAGAATGCGGCTCGCCGAGGGTATAAAAAGTAGTCAGCAGCGTGGAAAGCAATAGTGCCGACGACAAGACTATGCGTGAAACAGGCCTTTTCAGCTTGACAATCACCAAGAAAGAGGCGATGACAATGACAGGCATGACTTCCACATTGTAATGAACCGAAATGCCCCAAAACATCGCGTCGGTGGCAAACATCTTTTGTGCAACAAGCGGAATCAGCATAAACAAATAGTTGGGTTTCAACAAAGTAAGTGCCATTCCTGTCGCCATGGCGCACCAATAGAATTCGGCTTTGCGTCCGTCAAGCGCTGGAATGCCGCTCGTGTTGGTGAACAAAATCCGCAGCGTTTCAGCAGGATGTGTAAGCAAACGATGACCAATCTCCATATAATTGCTGCCAAGATAGTCATACCTGCTAATGCCGGCTCCTCCTATCTTTGGAAGTATCAACATATTGACAACCAAGAAATAAGCCAATGCAAAAACCGCATAACCGAGCAAATACAACAGCGCTTTCCGGTCTTTACGATAGTCCCACATCAAACCGATGGCGATGAAAAACAGCCAAAGCGAGAGGTTCTCCTTCCCGATAACAAAAAGCACTACCATTAACGAAGCCCAACCAAAACGACCTTGTTTGATGAAATAAAGCATCCAGGGCAACATCATGGCTGTCAGTACATTGGAATGATAATCATAGGAAAGTGCATGGAGGATGCCGAACGAGAAGAAAAACACCGTGACTGCCAACAGCGGCATACGATGGTCGTCGGTATAAAGTCCAATCAATTTGAAAATGCCCCAGCCGCCCAACAACACAGCCGCAATCTGGACAATGAGCAGGGTATAGCTGCCAAACACATACACCAAAGGCGAAAGTAGCACAAGATAAAGGTCGAAATGTGCTGCCAAGATGCTCTGCGGCGCGTCCTTGAACATGCTGCAATCATCGATGCGGAAATGGGCATAGTCGTACATCGCGTGGGTATACAGCCCCAAATCGAGCGCGTAGGTCTTGAAAAGGTAATGGTTGACCAAGGAAATGAGGCAATACACCACTCCGGCAACAGTGAAAACCGTTGCCAGAGTGATATTTTTCTGCCTTTTACTCAGGGTCAGTCCCTTCATCTGACCGTTTAGTTTTCCGCCTGGAACAAGGTAATGATGTTCAGAATCACCTCCGAAGCCTTCATCATGCTTTCAAGCGGCACATATTCCAGTTTGCCGTGGAAGTTGTGCCCGCCGGCGAAGATGTTGGGGCAAGGCAGACCCATGAACGAGAGGTTGGCACCATCGGTACCACCCCGGATGGGCTGCACTTTTGGCTTGATGTTGGCCATCTCCATCGCCTTGATGGCACGCTCCACAATGAAGAAATGCGGCTCCACCTCTTGGCGCATGTTGTAATACTGGTGCTTCAGTTCCAACTTCACCACATCACCATATTTCTTGTTCAAAAACTCAGCCACTGAGGTGATTAAAGCCTTCTTTTCCTCAAATTTGGCGCGGTCGTGGTCGCGGATGATGTACGAAATATTGGTTTCTTCGACCGTGCCGCTGATTTCGGTCAGGTGGAAGAAGCCCTCGTAGCCTTGCGTGAAGCGCGGACGCTGCTCCACGGGTAGCATTCCGTTGAGTTCCATAGCGATGAGCATGGAGTTCACCATCTTGTCCTTGCCGTAGCCAGGATGGATGTTGCTGCCTTGGATGTGTATCTTGGCTCCAGCAGCATTGAAGTTTTCATACTCCAGTTCGCCGATTTCGCCACCATCCATGGTGTAGGCATATTTGGCTCCGAATTTCTTCACGTCAAACTTCACCACACCGCGACCGATTTCCTCGTCAGGTGTGAAGCCAATCTTAATTTCGCCGTGCTTGAAGTCAGGGTGCTCCATCATATACTGCGCGGCATACATGATTTCGGCCACACCCGCCTTGTCGTCGGCGCCGAGCAAAGTCGTGCCGTCGGTAGTAATCATCGTCTGGCCTTTATACTGCTGCATTTCAGGGAATTCCGAAACACGCAGGACGATGTTCTTTTCCTTGTTCAGAACGATGTCGTTGCCATCGTAGTTCGGGATGATTTGCGGCTTGATGTCGGCTCCCGAAGCATCGGGCGAAGTGTCAACATGCGCGATGAAACCGATGGCGGGAATGTCACGGTCGACATTCGAGGGAATGGTGGCCATCACATAGCCGTATTCGTCAAGGGTGGCCTCGATGCCCATAGCTTGCAGCTCGTCACGAAGCATCCGCAAGAGGTTCAACTGTTTAGCGGTGCTGGGCTGCGATTCGGAGTTTTCGTCGGAGGTCGTCTCCACGGAGACGTATCTCAGGAATTTATCTAAGAGTTTTTCCATTTTTGTGAGGTTTTAATTTGCCACAAAAATAGTTTTTTTTTCAATACAAAAAACCGCAGCCGGATTGCTCCGACTGCGGAACCATGAAAAAAACAGTTACAATTAACGCTTTTCAGCGTGTTTTCTTGCGCGATGGCGGTCTTTCGCCCACAAGCCGTATACCTCACTGACATTGCCAGCCGTGGTGAAGGCATTGATTTCGTTCTTGCCGAGATACTCCATCAACTTCGAGAACTCATCGTTGGTGAGCAAGGACTCCAATTCGATGGACTTTTCATTAGTATAACCACCGATGACTTCATAAAGGGTGCAACCACGGTGGAGCTCGTCGATGATGTAATGGCGGATGCGGTCGTAGTCCTTCGAAACAATGCACACGCGCTTACGTTGGTTGAGGTTGGCAGTAAACATGTTCACCACTAAACCATTAATCCATGTTGCAATCAAGCCGATGACCACCATCTGGAAGGGGTTGATGGCGAAAGCCGTGAGGCAGATGATGGCACCCGCCACGCTCACCGATTTACCCATATCGAAGTGCAGGTATTTGTTGACAATCTTGGCCAAAATGTCGAGGCCACCTGTGGAGGCGTTGATGGAGAACATCAGCGTTTGGGCCGCACTGAGGATGATAACGCAGCAGAGCAGGTCGAACCACGGATTGCCCATCACCGAATAGGCTTGGCTCGGGTCGACACCCATATTAACAAGGTAATCGTTTGGGGTGGCGAAGTTTTGCCAAGGGTAGAGCCATTCGCAGAACTTGGTCATGGGACCGAGAATCATGGCGCAGTAGACCGTCTTGAGGCCGAACTCCTTGCCGATAAGCAAATAGGCTAAAATCAGCAAGATAGCGTTGATAATCGAAATCATCATTGACAGGCTGATGTTGATGCCCATGCCTTGGAAAATGTTGGTCAGCACGATGGAGAGACCCGAGATGGAGCCCACAATCAGCTTGCTGGGAACGAGGAAATAATAGACGCAAACGCCTGTCATGAACATGCCGAAAGTCATTATCAGCAACTCGACCCAGAACTTTTTGCTCACCAAAGCCTGGCCGATTTCATTCATTATGTCGTTAAACTTACTCATAAATTATTGATTAATAAATTTTTAATTCCGAATCAGCTTTCAAATTTTGCGGCTGCAAAGGTCGGAATTCTTTTTGAGATAATGAAAGAATTTGGGAAATATTTATCTTTGCGCCAAAATTCATCTAATGACCCTCTTAGACTGGCTCCCTATAACGAAAAAAGAGACCGACCTGCGTGGTTGGGACGAGGTGGATATCGTGTTCGTCACGGGGGATGCGTATGTCGACCATCCGGCTTTCGGGGCGGCGGTCATCGGAAGGGTGCTGGAACACAACGGTTTTCATGTGGCACTCATCCCTCAGCCCAACTGGAGAGACGATTTGCGGGACTTCAAGAAGTTCGGGAAGCCGAGAATCTATTTCGGCGTATCGGCGGGTTGCATGGACTCGATGGTGAACCACTACACCGCCAACAAACGCCTGCGCAGCAACGATGCCTACACCCCGGGCGGCGAGGCGGGCTTCCGTCCCGACTACGCCTCGGTAGTCTATAGCAACATTTTGAAACAACTTTATCCTGATGTGCCCGTCGTCATCGGCGGCATTGAGGCTTCGTTGCGGCGCGTAACGCATTACGACTACTGGTCGGACAGCCTGAAACCCAGTATTTTGGTCGATTCCAAGGCCGACATCGGGGTTTATGGCATGGGCGAACTCACTATGGTGGAAATCGCCAAAGCCATCCAAAATGGCAAGAAAGTCAGTGAGTTGACTGACATTAAGCAGACCTTCTTTTTGCAAGACAAGAAACAACCATTGCCAGACTTTGAGGGCGAGACCATAGAACTAGTGTCGCACGAAGTCTGCCTGAAGGACAAAAAGAAATACGCCTCCAACTTCCGCCACATTGAGGAGGAATCCAACAAGAAACACGCGGCAAGACTGATTCAAGATATTGGCAACCAACGGCTTATCATCAACCCACCTTTGCCGACTTTCACGACAGAACAAATTGACGCTTCATTTGATTTGCCTTATACGAGGTTGCCGCATCCGAAATATGCCAAACGCGGTGTCATTCCTGCCTACGAGATGATTAGACATTCGGTGAACTTGCACCGAGGCTGTTTCGGTGGTTGTGCTTTCTGCACCATTTCGGCGCATCAGGGCAAGTTCGTGGCTTCGCGGAGCAAGGAATCCATCATGCGAGAAGTGGAAAAAGTCACTGAAATGGAGGACTTCAAAGGTTACATCAGCGACCTCGGCGGTCCATCAGCCAACATGTACCGAATGAAGGGCAAGGACGAACGCCTCTGCGAGAAATGCGCCCGACCGACTTGCCTCCAACCCACTGTCTGCAAGAACCTCAACACCGATCACCATCCATTAATTGACATATATAAAGAGGTGGACGCGCACCCGAAGGTGAAGAAAGCCACCATCGGTTCGGGCATCCGCTACGACCTGTTCCTGCACGACAGCACACCCGAGGAAAACAAAGCTATGGGCTATGACGAATACTTCCGCCAATTAGTGACGCGTCATGTCAGCGGAAGACTGAAAGTCGCGCCGGAGCACACCAGTGATGCCGTCCTCAAACTCATGCGCAAGCCCAAATTCGACATGTTCGTCAAACTGAAAAAGAAGTTCGACCAAATCAACGAGAAGGAGCATCTGAACCAGCAACTTATTCCTTATTTCATCTCCTCGCATCCCGATTGTTACCTTGAAGACATGGCCGATTTAGCCGTGAGAACCAAGGAATTAGGCTATCATTTGGAACAAGTGCAAGACTTCACCCCCACCCCTATGACCTTGGCCACTGAAATCTATTATTCCGGCTACGACCCCTACACTTTGGAACCCGTTTTTTGCGCCAAAACGAAAGAGGAAAAACTCGCCCAACAACGCTTTTTCTTCTGGTACAAGCCCGAAAACCGCGAGTGGGTGAAGAACGCTTTGCGCAGGATTGGGCATCCCGAATGGATCAAGAAGCTGTTCGGGAAACCTTAAATCTTTAAATTTTGAATCTTTAAATCTCAAATCAACAATAATCCTTACCTTTGCCGCAAATTTAAACAACATAAATTCAGAAACTATGAAGAGAAACCTCATTGGAGCCATTGTGCTCGTCGCCGCCCTCGCTTTTGCGGGCTGCAACAACAAGAAACAGAAAGAAGAAGAGACCAAAGAGAAGGCCATTGAAACCGTCACCGAAGAAACCAAGCTCCCCAACCGCTTGCTCCTTATCGTTGACCCGCAAATCGATTTCACCACAGGCAGCTTGGCCACCAAAAAAGGCCCCGAATCCATGGACTACCTTGCCAAAACCCTTGCCGATGGCGCATGGAAAAACTACGGCTGGATTATCGTCACACAAGACGCTCACCCGAAAAACCATTGCTCGTTTGTTGAGCAAGGCGGTGTGTTCCCGCCCCACTGCGTGCAAGGCACCGAAGGCATGGAAGTCTACCCTACCCTTCAAAAAGTCTTGGATGACCTGATGCAAAAGAACATGGGCTTGAACATCCACTACATGCAAAAGGGCGACCTCGCCGACAAGGAGGAATTCAGCATCTTCCAGAACGAACGTAGCGGCGAAAAACTGCGTAGAACCATCGAAGAATTTGAACACTTTGAAGGCATTGATGTTTGCGGTATCGCCACGGATTACTGCGTCTACGAGACCACCAAAGACCTGCTGGCTTTCTATCCCGCCAAACAAATCCGCATCGTCACCAACTGCCTCGCCGCCGTCGACGAAAAGGATACCAAGCTGGCCGACCTGATGAAGGATAACGGAATTCAAGGTGTTGAGTTTTAGTTTTTTGACTATGACTTGTGACTATGACAATGACCACTTTAACAAAGAATTGAACTTCCACATTAAATAAAAGTGGTCATAGTCATAGTCAATGGTCATGGTTAGAAATCAAAAAGCATGAGTAAATTCAAAGACTTCCTAAATCGAAAAAAAGTTGATTTAACCTGGCGAGCTTATTTTGTCGACGCTCTTGGTGGTATGGCGTTAGGCTTGTTCGCCTCGCTGCTCATTGGCACTATCTTTCAGACCTTGGGCGACAAGACGGGCATTGAAGCTTTCACAACCATAGCCAAATACGCCAAAGCCGCTACGGGAGCCGCCATTGCCGTGGCCATCGCCTACAAACTCGGTTGTGAGGGCTTGGTGCTGTTCAGCGCCATCGCCGTAGGTATTGCCGGCAACGAGTTGGGTGGTCCGATGGGAGCTTACGTTGCTGTCATCGTGGCTGTTGAGTTGGGTAAGATGGTCTACAAGGAGACCCAAGTCGATATCCTCGTCACCCCTGCCGTAGTGATTATCAGCGGCGTAATGATGGCCTACGCTGTCGGTGCGCCCATCCAAAAGGTGATGACCGCCCTCGGCACTTTCATCGAAAACGCCACGCTGATGCAGCCCTTCCTCATGGGCATCATCGTCTCCGTGGTCATCGGGATGGTGCTCACCCTGCCCATCAGCTCGGCGGCCATCTGTCTTGCCATCGGTTTGGGCGGTATCGCGGGAGGAGCTGCCACAGCAGGTTGTTGTGCCCAGATGATTGGTTTCGCCATCCTGAGTTTCAAAGAAAACCGTTGGGGTGGCCTCGTGGCACAAGGTCTCGGCACCTCAATGCTACAAATGGGCAACATTGTGAAGAATCCGAGGATTTGGATTCCTGTCCTGCTCACTGCTGCCATCACAGGGCCTATTTCCACTTGCGTTTTCCATTTGGAGAACATCCCCATTGGTTCCGGCATGGGCACTTGCGGCTTCGTCGGGCCCATTGGCATTTACACTGCTATGCCTGAAGGCGGCACAAACATGTGGATTGGAATGGCTTTGGTTTGCTTCGTCTTGCCTGCCGTGCTAACTTGGCTCTTTGGCCTCGTCTTCCGCAAAATCGGTTGGATTAAGGATGGCGACCTCAAAATCGACTGCTGATGCCCAAACAATCCTCCAAACCACTTACTCCTGACCAAATATTGGACAAGATGGCCAAATATTGTGCCTATCAGGAGCGTTGTGTGAAAGATGTGCGGGACAAACTGAAGACTTTTGACATTCTGCAAGAAGAACGCGATAAAATCCTTGATTATCTGTTGGATAACCGTTTTGTCAATGACGAGCGATTTGCCAAAAGTTTTGTTCGGGGCAAAATCAACCAAAGCGGTTGGGGAATAAACAAGATTCGTTTTCACCTTGTACAGAAAGGCATTGCCAAAGAGATTATCGATGAAGCCCTCGGACAGACTGACGAAGAGGTCTATCGACAACGGCTTATTGACATCCTAAAGGTAAAAGCTAAATCCGTAAAGGCAGAAACCGAGTTTGAGAAAAAACGCAAATTGGCCGCATACGCCTTGCAGAAAGGCTTTGAGAGTGCCTTGGTTTGGGAGGTGCTGAAAGACTTGGACTTTTAGCAAATTTTCGTATCTTTGCCGCAAATTTTGACGAGCAGCTATGCGATTCCCAAAACGCCTGATAACGCAAACGCCTGAGTGCCTGACTGAACCTGTCGGGCAGGTACTTAACGTTACCATCTCCTCACTGTTCGCGTTGGTGTTTCTGACCGCCTACGTCCCATTCTCAGAAACGGCATGGTTTCAAGTGGGCAAAAGCAGCTATTTCTTCATCACTGCGGCTTTTGTCGGTTCAGGCATGTTGTTCCTCGCCTTGAGCCGAATGCTGATGAACTGGGTTATCCGAAAAAGCCGACATTTCCCCTTTTGGCTCTATTTCCTGTGGCTTTTCTTAGAAATCATGATTATCGCGGTGTGCCACACCCTGATTTCCTATTTCGAGATTCAGGCCACCGACCACAGTTTCGGCTATCTTTATGCCAAAAGTGTGCTCATCACCTTTGTTGCCCTTGCGGTGCCCTACACTGTCACTACACTTGCTATCTTACTGAAAGACACGCGGCAACGCCTCATGCTCACCAAGAGCGATATGGTGGAGTCGGACGATGAGGTGATGCCCGAACACACCGAAATTATCAACCTGATGGACAACAACGGCAACTTGAAACTATCGGTCAAACTCGACAACCTATATTACATTAAAGCGGAGGACAATTACATTAACGTGTTTTACCAGCGTAGCGGCAACATTGCGAGTTATTTGCTGCGTTGCAAGATGCAGACTATTGCCGACAACTGCGTGGATTCCAGCAGCTTGATGCGCTGCCACCGTTCCTATATCGTCAACATCAAAAAGGTGAGCGTGCTCCACAACGAGACAGATGGCTTTATGATTGACTTTGAGCGTGAAGGGTTGGAGTCAATCCCTGTTTCCAAGACCTATTCGGCAAAGGTATTGGAAGCCTTCAACAAAAAATGATTTAGAACATCGAAAAACACGAAATAAACGAGAAAGCCTCATCAAACGGCGAGGCTTTCTCTTCTGCTATCGTTTTCAATAAAATTCAAATTGCCATGCTTTAAGACGCAGCCATAGATCCCATGCCACGCACAAGCCTGAGTAGGGATGACATGGCTGCTGCAAAGTCCTATGTCCCCTTAACAATTCATGCCGCCACAGCAGTGGATGACCTGACCTGTGACATACGAGCTGAGGTCGGAGGCGAGGAAGAGGGCTACATTGGCCACATCCTCGGGCGTGCCGCCGCGACGCAGCGGAATCAAACTTTCCCAAGCCTTGCGGACGTCCTCGGGAAGGGCGTTGGTCATGGCGGTGATGATGAAGCCAGGGGCGATGGCATTGTGGCGGATGTTGCGCACACCCATCTCCTTGGCAGCACTCTTGGTGAAGCCGATGATACCAGCCTTCGAGGCGCTGTAGTTGCACTGGTTGGCATTGCCCGAAACGCCCACCACCGAGCTCATGTTGATGACGCTGCCACCGTTCTGCTTCCACATGACGGGTTGCACCGCCTTGGTGAAATTGAACACCGACTTGAGGTTCACGTTGATGACGGCATCCCATTGCTCCTCGGTCATGCGTTTCAGTGCAGTGTCCTTGGTGATACCAGCATTGTTGACGAGGATGTCGATGCGGCCGAAGTCCTTGACGATTTCATCAACGACTTGGTGGGTTTCCTCAAAGTTGGCGGCGTTGGAAGCGTAGGCCTTGACTTTCACGCCAAGGGCTTGCAGTTCCTTTTCCGTTTCCATGACGACATCGTTCAGGGCAATGTCGGTGAAGGCGATGTTGCAGCCTTCCTGGGCAAAACGCAGGGCGATGGCCTTGCCGATGCCACGACCGGCTCCCGTAATCAGAGCCACTTTATTTTCTAATAGTTTCATTGTGTTTGTCTTTTTTTATCACAAAACTTTCAAAACCCACAAAACTACAACCATGTCGGCTCGCAACCGCTTGCCGCCGGAAGCAGCCGGTTGGCGTGCTTCCGATGTAATAATTGAGGTTTTGCTTGTTTTGTCGGTTTTGTGACATGATTTCTACGATTATTTTATGTATTTTTCTATCAGTGCATAAACATC
>Ga0310696_10002815_pt1 | contig 22429 bp, 24 predicted proteins | sample AusTroGonzalo_MG_4_FD_203885 | JGI IMG/M metagenome (GOLD analysis project Ga0310696, IMG submission 203885) | Bovine rumen microbial communities from tropical cattle in Woodstock, Queensland, Australia - Gonzalo_02 (v2) (version 2) | ecosystem: Host-associated > Mammals > Digestive system >...
AAGCGACCTTTTCACCCGCGCGGAGGCGACCGTTTCGGCGTGGCTCTCAAAACAATAACGGATCATAATTTGTCGGAGGACGAAATAACCAATGAACGCAAAAGAACTGATCGAAAAACTGAAGGGCGGCGCGCTCGCCAAACACGCCGATCTTTATCGCGATATTGCCGCCGAGACCGAGCGGTACGTCGGCGCGATCGAGCGCTTTACCGAACTCTTCGGGGAGAGGAACGAGGTCTTTCTCTTCTCGGTTCCCGGACGGAGCGAGATCTCGGGCAACCATACCGACCACAACCACGGGTGCGTGCTTGCCGGGGCGATCGACCGCGACGTGATCGCCGTGGCGGCGAAAACCGACGACGGCGTGATCCGCCTGCAAAGCGAGGGGTATCCCGAGGACCGGATCCTGCTATCCGAGACGAGCGATCCATCGTCGCAGCCCGATTTCTCGAGTGGCGCCCTGATCGCCGGAATGGTCGACGGGTTCCGGAAACGGGGACTCCCGGTAGGGGGTTTCGTCGCCTATACCGTCACCGAGGTACTGAAAGGGTCGGGCATTTCGTCTTCCGCCGCGTTTGAAGTGATGGTGGGCAACATTCTGAACCACCTCTACGGAGAGGGCAAAACCGACAACGCCGAGATCGCGAAGATCGCGCAGTATTCCGAGAACGTCTGGTTCGGCAAGCCCAGTGGTCTGATGGATCAGACGGCGTGCGCCGTCGGCGGCTTCGTCTATATCGACTTTGCCGATCCGAAAGCGCCTCTGATCGAGCCGATCCCCTTTTCGCTTTCCGACGCCGGCTACGACCTGATGATCGTCAACACCGGCGGCAATCACGCCGATCTCAACGCCGATTACGCCTCGATCCCCGCCGAAATGAAGTCGGTCGCCGCCTATTTCGGCAAAGAGACCCTTCGCGGGATCGACGAGAGCGAACTGCTCTCGAACGCCCCGATCCTCCGGCGCACCGTCGGGGATCGCGCGCTGCTCCGCGCGCTGCACTTCGTCCGCGAGAACCGGCGCGTAGAGAAGCAGGCGGCGGCGCTGAAGGGGGGAGACCTTACCTCCTTCTTTGCCGGCGTGAACGAGTCGGGGCGGTCGAGTTTTATGTATCTCCAGAACGTCTATACCAATCAAAACGTCGCCGAGCAGGGTCTTTCGCTCGCGCTCGCCGTCTCTGACGGATTGCTCTCGGATAAGGGGTGCGCCTTCCGCGTCCACGGCGGCGGATTTGCCGGAACGATCCAGGCGTTCGTGAAAAGAGAACTTTCGGAGGAATATACCGCGGTCCTCGACTCGGTCTTCGGCACGGGCAGCGTGATGCGGCTTTCGATCCGTCCGCGCGGCGCCGTGAAGATCGATCTGTAAACGTCCGTTTTATTGCACCTTACCTGCGCTATACTGTAGGCGTAAAACAAAAAACACTAAGGAGACGAACACAATGGCAGCAAAGAAAACGACTACGAAAAACGAGCCGATCCCGACCGGCGACAAGAAGGCGGCGCTCGAGACCGTCATTTCGCGTATCGAACGCGACTGCGGCAAGGGCTCGATCATGCGTCTCGGCGAGGTCGCCAACCTGAACGTCGAGGCGGTCTCGACCGGAAGCCTGTCGCTTGACCTTGCGCTCGGCGTCGGCGGAATCCCGAAGGGACGGATCACCGAGATCTACGGACCCGAGTCCTCGGGTAAGACGACCGTCGCGCTCCACGTCGTCGCGGAGGTGCAAAAGGCGGGCGGCGAGGCGGCGTTCATCGACGCCGAGCACGCGCTCGATCCCGTTTACGCCAAGCATCTCGGGGTCGATACCAACAACCTCCTGATCTCTCAGCCCGACTGCGGCGAGCAGGCGCTCGAGATCGCCGAGGCGCTGGTCAATTCCGGCGCGATCGACATCATCGTCGTCGACTCTGTCGCGGCGCTCGTTCCGAAGCAGGAGATCGACGGCGAGATGGGCGCGTCCCACGTCGGCGTGCAGGCGCGGCTGATGAGCCAGGCGATGCGCAAACTATCCGGCGCAATCGCCAAGTCCAACTGCATCGTCATCTTCATCAACCAGCTGCGCGAGAAGGTCGGCGTGATGTACGGGAATCCCGAGGTCACGACCGGCGGTAAGGCGCTGAAATACTACGCCTCGGTGCGCATCGACATCCGCAAGACCGAATCGCTGAAAAACGGCGCCGAGGTCTACGGCAACCGCGTGAAGTGCAAGGTCGTGAAGAACAAGGTCGCGCCCCCCTTCAAGATCGCCGAGTTCGATATCCTCTACGGAAAGGGGATCTCCAAGGGCAGCGAGGCGCTCGACCTCGCCGTCGGCTACGGCATCATCGAGAAGAGCGGATCGTGGTTCTCGTTCGAGGGGCAGCGGATCGGGCAGGGCAAGGACAACGCCCGGATCTACCTGGAGAGCGAGCCCGAGGTCCTGAAACGCGTGCAGGACGCCGTTCGCGCCGCCGCCGCGAAATCAGATCCCGAAGAGGAGTTCGGCGCCGGAGACGAGGAGTTTGATCTCCGCGACTTCGAAGTGGCGGACGAAAACGACTGACGATGAAGGAACTCGGTCGGGGGACCGTCGCCGCCGTCAGACGGGCGGGGAAGGAGGCGCTTTCACTCACCGTCGCGCTTGACGGCGGGGAAACGCGCGTCCTGACGATCCCCGCGTCGCTTTACGAGCGGATCGGTTCGCCCGCCGCCGGCGCCGTCCTGTCCGACGTCGCGCTCTCGGAACTTTCCCGTGAAGCCGAATACCTTCTCGCCTGCCGCCACGCGATCCGCATCCTCGAATACGGCGACAACAACGCCCGCACCCTCCGCGACAAACTGACGCGGAAGGGGATCTCGCGCGAGGTCGCCGGCGAGGCGGTCGAAAGGATGGTCGCACTCGGCTATATCCGCGAGGGGGAACAGGCGCGGCGTCTCGCCGTCGGCTACGCCCGGCGGAATCTGTGGGGAGAGAGAAAGATCGTTTCGGCGCTGACGGCGAAGGGGTACTCCCGCGCGGATGCCGAAGCCGCCGTCCGCACCGCCGTCGACGAGGGCGAGATCGACTTTCAAGAGGTGAAAAAGGCGCTCGTCAAGCGCTGCCGTTCCCGCGGTTTTGACGACGACAAGATCCGCGCGACGCTTTGGCGCTACGGATTCGGTCACGAAGACTGACAAACGAAAAAGACCCCGCGGGTGTCGGCTTTCTCCGGCAGAACGCGGGGGTTTTGCTTAAAAAGAATTGCAAACGAAGGGAGAGGAAATGAAAAGACTGTTTCTTCTGCTCCTCTCGATGATGAAGATCGGGCTCTTCACCTTCGGCGGGGGATACGCCATGATCCCCCTGCTCGAGAACGAGTTCGTCTCAAAGCGAGGGTGGATCGGGGAGGACGAGTTTTTCGACATGGTCGCCGTCTCCGAATCGACGCCGGGACCGATCGCCGTCAATATGGCGACCTACGTCGGATACCGCGTCGGCGGGATCGTCGGCACGATCCTCGGTACGGTCGGGATCGTTCTGCCGTCGTTTTCCGTCATCTTCCTGATCTCGCTTTTTTTCAGCCGGTTCGTTTCGGTCGCGTGGGTCGCGGCGGCGTTCCGGGGGATCCGGATCGCGGTCGTTTTCCTGATCTTTTCCGCCGCGTGGCGGCTTTTCAAAAAACTGCCGAAAAAGCCCTTTCCCCTGATCCTGTTTTCGGCGGTCGCTCTCGCCTCCGTCGCCCTTTCTCTTTTCGGGTTCGCTTTTTCGTCGGTCTGGTTCATTCTGATCGGCGCGGGGGTCGGACTTGCCGCCTATCTGTTCGCCTTGCTTTCCCGTAAGGACGAGGGAGAGGAGGGAAAGAAATGATCCTGCTTCAACTCTTTCTGACCTTTCTCAAGATCGGAGCGGTCGCTTTCGGCGGCGGATACGTAATGATCCCCCTGATGCGCGACGAGTGCCTTGCAAACGGCTGGCTCTCCGACGGGGAACTGCTTGATTTCATCGCCGTTTCGGAATCGACGCCGGGACCGATCGCCGTGAATATGGCGACCTTCGTCGGCTCGTCGCAGGCGGGGATACTCGGGGCGCTCGTCGCCACGCTCGGGGTGATCCTGCCCTCGTTTTTCGTCATCCTGCTCGTCGCGGCGGCGCTTCGCCGACTTCTCCGCTACCGGGGGACCCGCGCCGTTCTGTCCGGGATCCGACCCGTCGTCGTCGCGCTGATCCTCTCGACGGCGACGACCTTGTTTCTCCTGCTCGTTTTCGGGATCGGCACGGTCGGCGATCCGCTCGTCTTTTCGCTCCCCGGTCTTTCCCTTTTCGTCTTTCTTTTCGCCGCGGCGCTTCTCTGGAGACGGCTCCGCGGCAGACCGATCTCCCCGATCTTTCTGATCCTTTTCTCCGGAGTCGCGGGGATCGTGCTGTTCCTCTGATCCCGTCGGCTGATCCGATAAAAAGCCCCCGCTTCGGCAGACGCCGAAGCGGGGGCTCGCTTTTTTCGTTTCAGAATACGATCGTTTCGCCCGGCATGATGCGATAGGTCTTGCCGGCGTAGAAGAACCAGATCTCGGTAAAGGTCGGGTTGTAAACGCGGTCGAGATCGACCCCCCAGACCAGGCGGTTGTACGCCTCGGTATAGTCGTAGATCTCGCCGTTCGTCGCGTACCAGATCTTGTCGGGGTGCCCGCTCATTTTCTCGGCGAAGCGCTCGATCACGTTCCAGTTGTTCTCGTTATCGAACTCGTAACTGTGCCCCCAGACGTAGAAGAGCTGCGGTGCGCGGGGCTTGTCGAAGACGAAGAACCTGTCCGCCAGTTCCATCAGGCGCGGGTTGCCGTGGTGGCAGGTCGCGGGGAGTTCCAGCCAATCCTTCGGCATTGAGAACTTTTCGGTCGAGACCGTCGTGCGGCAGTAGACGATACCGGCGGCTTTGAGGGCGTTTTTGCACTTCTCGCCCATCACGCCGTAGGGGGACGCCGAACCGCGGACGATCCGGTGAAAGAGTTTTTCGAGAGCGAGGCGGTCGCGGATGATATCGTAGGTCGCCGATGCGTCGGGCATCTGATCCCAGAAGGGGTGGATCGCGCCGTGGACGGCGACCTCCATTCCTTCGTAGGTTTCGACCGCCTCTTTCGCCGAGAGTCGCGTGCCGTTGCGCGGAAGCGACGGATCGTCGGGCGAGAACTCGCTCGAATTGATATTGAAGGTCGCCTTGAGCCCGTATTTTTTGAAGATCGAGACCAGGCGCTTGTCGGGCGACACGCCGTCGTCGTAGGAGAAGGTCAGGGCGCGGTCAAGACCGCCGGGGAAACGCATAAAGAGAGGCTTTTTCATCGTTTAATCTCCTTTTTTATTGACGCGGCAGCGGGTCGCGCAGCCGACTCGTATAGGCGGAAAACGCCGAGGGGATCGCGTAGTGCGAGAGCAATTCTTCCGTTTCTGGCATTACGTAACCGTCGGGGAGCGGGGAGTCGGGCTCGGCGACGAGCACGAGGTAGCCGTTCATCCGCCATTCGATATGGGTGAACAGGTGCTTGGACGGATCAAGCGGGGTGACGCGCAGCGGTTCTAACCCGAGCGTGCGAACCGCGTCGAGCGCCTCTTTTTCGGAAAACCCCCCGGAAAAGTTCGGAAACTCCCAGAGTCCGGCGAGAAGACCGTGCGCGGGACGCTTGCGGAGCAGGGTGCTCGTCCCCGACCGTATCAGAAGGACGGTGCGGAGATCGAGTTTTCGCTCGGCTTTCTTTCCCCGGACGGGCAAGGCGGCGGCGATCCCCTTTTCGTACCCCCGGCAGAGGGCGCGGACGGGGCAGGCGTCGCATTTCGGCACTTGATTCGGAAGGCAGACGAGCGCCCCGAGCTCGATCAGTCCCTGCCCGAAGTCGCTCGCGGCGTCTTCCGGGACGAGGGAGGCGACGAGGTCGGACAGCTTCGTTTTCACGGCGGGGGACAGGACGTCGCCCGTTTCCGCCGTGATCCGCGCCGTTACGCGCAGGACGTTGCCGTCGACTGCCGCGACGGGTTTTCCGTAGGCGAAGGCGGCGATCGCGCCGGCGGTGTAGGGACCGATCCCGGGCAGCGAGAGCAGGTCGGGAACCGAAGACGGGATCACTCCGCCGAAACGGTCACAGACCTCGCGGGCGCATTTCTTGAGGTTGCGCGCCCGGCTGTAATACCCGAGCCCTTCCCAGCTCTTCAGAAGAAGATCGTCGTCGGCGTCGGCAAGCGACGGGATATCCGGAAACGATCCGAGAAACCGATCGAAATAGGGTCTTGCCGCCTCGACCCGCGTTTGTTGGAGCATGATCTCCGAGAGCAGCGTGCGGTAGGGAGAGACCTCTTCCCGCCAGGGCAGGCGGCGGCGGTTCTCACGGTACCACGAAACGATCAACCGGGGGAGATCAAGGTACTCCGCGGGGGCAGGGGGGCGGTCGGCATTTTTTCCTTTACTACCGCGGTTTTCGGATTTCATATCAGTCGATTACGACCGTTTTGATCCCGACGCGAACGCGCGGCTCGTCGCGGAACCCGGTCGGGGTCGCGGCGATCTCGTCGACGACGTCCATCCCTTCGACCACCCGTCCGAAGGCGGCGTAGGCGCCGTCGAGATGCGGCGCGTCGGCGTGCATGATGAAGAACTGGCTCGACGCCGAATTCGGGTCGTAGGCGCGCGCCATCGAGATCACGCCGCGGGTGTGTTTCAGCGTATTCTGCGGGAAACCGTTCTGACTGAACTCGCCGGGGATCTTCTCTTTCGATCCCCCCGTTCCGTTGCCGACCGGGTCGCCGCCCTGGATCATAAAGCCGGGGATGATCCGGTGAAAGGTCAGCCCGTCGTAGAAGCCCTCTTTGACGAGTTTCTCGAAGTTTGCGACGGTCTTCGGCGCATACTCGGGGAGAAGCTCGATTTTGATCTGCTTTCCGTTTTCCATTGTGATCGTGACCATTGTTCGATTCTTCCTTTTCTTTTTTATTCGCCGCGCGGTGCCTTCATACGGCGGGCGACGGCGGGATATACTGAATTAAAAAAGGCGGGGAGGATGAGGGGATGACCGACGGCTTTTTCCAAAAACACGGGCGTGCTCTCGGGGTCGCCCTCTCGGTTCTGATCGGGCTTTTGTTCCTGCGCTTTTTTGCGGGTCGGATCCTCGGGATTCTGGTCCCGTTCGTTTTCGCTTTCCTCACGGCGCGCCTGACGCTCTCGCCCGCGCGCTTTCTGTCCCGGAAAACGCGTCTGCCCGTCCGGGTATGGTCGGTCTTTTTAACGCTTTTGCTCTTTTTTCTGCTCGGGCTGGGGATCTTTCTTCTCGTCCGGCGTCTGATCCTCGAGAGCGGCGAGATCCTCACGGGGGCGCTTTCCGATCCGTCGCTGCCGTCAAGGGTCGCCGGGGCGCTCGAATCGTTTTTCTCGTTCATTCTGTCCCGCGTTCCGGGCGGGTCGGGGGAACCCTTGCTCTCGGAATCCGATCTTGCGGGGATCGTGCGCGACGCGCTTTCTTCGCTTCTTTCGGCTTTTTCGCGCTTCGTCGGCGGGATCCTTTCGCGGATCCCCTCGTTCCTCTTCTCGCTTCTCGTATCCGTTTTCGCGGCGATCTGGTTTTCCGCCGATCCCGACGGACTGTCCCGCCTCAAAGAGCGGATTCTTTCCCCCGCGTGGCAGCGGCGGGCGGAGCAGGCGGGGCGCTGGCTTTCCCGCGGAGCGGGAACCGCCTTTTACGCCTACGGCGTCCTTTTTTGCGTCACGTTTCTTCTTCTGCTCGTCGGTTTGACGCTCCTCGGCGTTCCTTACGCGCTCCTGCTGTCGCTTTTGATCGCGCTCTTTGATCTTTTGCCGGTGGTCGGCGCGGGCGGGATACTCGTTCCGTGGGGAGTCGTCTCGATCCTCTCGGGAAAAGGCGCGCTCGGCGTTTGTATCCTCTTTCTTTCTCTTCTCATTTTCATCGTCCGGCAGATCCTGACCCCGCGTCTCTTCGGACGGGGGCTCGGGATCCACCCGCTTCTCGCCTTCTTTTCGGTTTACGCCGGATTCCGGCTCGCGGGCGTCCCCGGGGTCGTCGCCGGTCTGATCCTCGCGGCGGTTTTCAGCCGCGCCGCGGGAGAAGAGAGAAAAACGCCGGATATGGAATAAGGGACTCGCGCCGAAGAAGGCGGAGTCCCTTATACGACCGACCTCAAATCACGCACGGGTGACTTTGCCGGAACGAAGGCAACGGGAGCAGACGTAAACGGTCTTGTGGGTCCCGTCGACGATAGCCCGAACCTTACGGATATTTGCCTTCCAGGTTCTGTTGGTCTTGCGATGAGAGTGGGAAACGGTGTTCCCGAACGCGATTTTCTTATCGCAGAATTGACACTGAGCCATGATGTTCACCTCCATAAAACACGACCGATCGGACGAATCTATCTGATCTTTTTTCAAAAACCTATAAATCGGCGATGCCTATTATAACACAGACGAATGAGAATTGCAAGTGTTTTCAAAAAAAAATATTGCCGAAGCGAAAAAACGGCGCTCCGCACGACGGTATCGATCTGCAGGGAACCGATAAGTTGCGCCTCTTCGCTTGATTTTTCCGCTTTCGTGTGCTATACTCTCTCTTGATAAAAGCAAACGAGCGTCGGGCGACTCGCCCGGGAAGGAGATGATATGGAGGTGTTTCAGATTATCGGTTCGATCCTGCTTCTTGTCGCCGGGGTGGCGGTCATCCTGTACGTTTTGTTCCGGAAGAGCCCCGTGAAGCCGCAGGACTCCGAGACGGGGGAGGAATATGAAATCGAAAACGACGGCAAAACCCCCGACGGGGACGCCGAAGACGACGACATTCCCGAGGGAGAGAACCCCGCCGAAATCGAGCGCGAAGAGGAGTGATCCGCACGCCCCGGGCGTTCCGTACGTATCCTTACGGGTTTGTCTTCGGTCTTTGCCGCCCGACGCAGATCGCGCCGGGCGGCTTCTCCTTTTCAGAGTTCTTCCCGCATCGAGATCGCGGCGTTCGACTCCAGATCGATCAACCTCTGACAGAGGGATCTGGACCTTTCGTCCGCCGCCGCGTACTGATTGAGATAACGCGAGAGCGATTTGACGCCCATATTGCACCCGTCGGTCATCAGCGCCGCGATCGTCTCGTCCGAGCGGTCAAAGGTCATTTCGACGTTGGTTTTGATCCAGGACGTCGCCTTAGCCACCGGATTCGGCTTTTTTCCCGCGTCGCCGTATTCGTCGAGCATCCCGCGCAATTCGTCCGCAAGACTCTCGTGTTCCTCCCGGCACCGGATCAGCGTTTCCCTAAGCGAGTCTCCCTTTACTTTGCCGATGACCTCGTTGATCGAGTCCACCCCCATCCTGATCCCCGCGTCGCACTCGCGAAGCAGACGGACGGTATCGTTTTCTACCATGTTTCGCCTCCTTGTTTTTTTGCAGTATGCCCGGACGGAGACCGATCTATACCTGCGGAAACCGACTTGCAATGCGTCCCTGACCGTGCTATAATCTTATAAGGAAAAGAAAAGGAAGGAGAGAAACGGATGGACGGAACGGCGAAACTCGTTGAAACCGGAGAAGGGTTGACGCTGACCGACGGCAAAACCGCCGTCCGGGGCGATTTTACCCGGCTTTTGCCCCGCGTCAGACGAGGGAATCTCGAAAAAGAATTGCTCGTGCGCGCCGTGAAGATCAAGGGGATCGAAGAACCCCTCGTCGCCGACGCCACCGCCGGACTCGGGGAGGATTCGTTCTTGCTTGCGGCGGCGGGATGCCGTGTTCTGCTCTTTGAATGGGATCCGGTGATCTCGGCACTGCTTTCCGACGCGCTTGAACGGGCGAAGCAAAATCCCGAAACCGCCCCGATCGTCTCCCGTATGACGCTTGCCGGCGGCGACAGTATCCCCGCCCTGCCGACCCTTGTTCCGCCTCCCGACGTCGTTCTGCTCGACCCGATGTTTCCCGCGCGTAAAAAATCGGCGCTCGTCAAAAAGAAGTTTCAGTTGCTCCATCTGCTCGAACGCCCCTGTGAAAACGAGAAAGCGCTTCTCGACGCGGCGTTGTCCGCCCGCCCGAAAAGGATTGTCGTCAAGCGCCCGGCGAAGGGACCGTTTCTTTGCGGCGTCGCCCCGTCGTTTTCCCTCTCGGGGAACACGGTGCGCTTCGACTGCATCGTTCCTCCGCCGGTCGAAAAAAAGGATTGACTTTCCGAAATAAGAAAAACCCCCTCCGAAGATAGAACGGAGGGGGTCTCCTTTTTTCGACCGTCAGGGGAGGGGTTTCAGGACCGAGAGCGCGACGCCGCGGATCAGAACGTGATCGTAGATTTGATCCGGATACGTTTTCTTGTCGTCGTTTGCGGCGCGCAGGACGATTTTCCGGCGTTTGGGATCGGGCAGAAACGTTTTCAGGGTCGCCTCGTCCCCGATCAGCGCGACGACCGTCTGCCCGGGATCCGCGCTGTCCTGCCGTCGGATCAGAACGAAGTCCCCGTCGTCGATACCGGCGTTTACCATCGAGTTTCCCCGCGCCCGGAGCCAGAAGAGATCGTCCCGTCCGGCTGTTCCCGCGGGCAGGGGGACCGATTCGTCCCTCGATTCTTCGACGTAGATCGGCGCGCCGCAGGCGATCTCGCCGACAAGCGGGGCTTCGCGTCCCTGCCGCGCGGCGATCGCCGGCGTTACGACGTGCCGTCCGGAAAGTTCGATCCGTCCGTTTTCCGCCATCCGGTGCAGATATTTGTGCACAGTCCCGACCGCGAGCGAAAGCCCCGCGGCTGTCTCGGCGATCGTCGGGGTGTAACCGTTCTTTTCATAGTAACGGTCGATGAACGCGACGACGCTTTTCATCGTCTCCTCCGAGAGCGTTCTCATTCCGTCCCCTCCCTTTTATCGTGAAACTATTTTCACCTTCAGTATAGCACGGCGCGTGGGAAAATGCAAGTCTTAGGGGCGCTTTTTCCGAAAAAAAACTGAAAACAGGGCGTATTGACCGAAATTGAAGCGATTATTGCCGCTTTTTTTCGCAAAAGGGAGAAATCCGGCTCTTTTCCGGGAAAGTATGCAAAAACGGTTGCAAAAAATTGCAAAACAGAGTATAATACAGTATGCACGACCGCACATTCTGCAAGATTGCGGAGCCGAAACTGCAAAACAAGGGAGTTTGGAATGCGCTACAGCGAAATAAATCGCGAAGAAATGATCCGGGAGCAGAAGCGCCTCTCGGAGCAATACGACGCCTATCTCGGAGAGGGACTCAAACTCGATCTCTCGCGCGGAAAACCGGCGGCGGATCAACTTGATCTTTCGATGGATCTTCTGAACCTGCCGCTTACCGCCGCCGAGTGCGTCGTCGACGGCGTCGACTGCCGGAATTACGGCTGTCCGTGGGGGCTGCCTTCCATGCGCCGCTTTTTCGGCGAACTGCTCGGCGTTCCCGAGGATCGGGTGATTGTCGGCGGCAACTCGAGTCTTGCCCTGATGTACGGAACGATTACGCGCGCCATGCTCTTCGGGCTTGCCGACTCTCCCGCGCCGTGGGCGTGCGAAGAAAAGCGGAAATGGCTCTGCCCGGCGCCGGGTTACGATCGGCACTTTGCCATCACCGAAAAGATGGGATTCGAGCTGATCCCGGTCGATATGACCCCCGAGGGACCCGATATGGATCAGGTCGAGCGCCTCGCGCTTGATCCGACCGTCAAGGGGATCTGGTGCGTTCCGAAATACGCAAACCCCACCGGCGTTACGTATTCAGAGACGACCTGCCGCCGCCTCGCGAAAATGAAGACCGGGGCGCCCGACTTCACCGTAATGTGGGACAACGCCTACGTCGTCCACGATCTCGCGGAAATCGGCGACGAACTTGCAAACGTCTTCGATCTTGCGAAAGAGGCGGGAACCGAGAACCGCTTTATCTGCTTCACCTCCACCTCGAAGATCACCTTCCCGGGCGCGGGCGTCGCCGCGATGGCGGCAAGCCCCGCCAACCTTGACGCGGCGAAAAAGTATCTTGCCGTCGAGACGATCGGCTACGATAAACTGAATCAACTCCGGCACCTGCGTTTTCTCTCCGACGCCGAGGGCGTCAAACGGCAGATGAACCGGCACAAGAATCTTTTGGCAAAGAAGTTCCGGATCCTCATCGAGACGCTCGAACGTGATCTCGGCGGACTCGGAATCGCCGAATGGACCCACCCGAAGGGCGGATATTTCGTCAGTCTCGATCTTTTTGACGGCTGTGCCAAACGCACCTACGAACTTGCGAAAGCCGCGGGCGTCACCCTGACCCCGGCGGGCGCGACCTTCCCCTACGGGCGTGATCCGCGTGATCGGAACCTCCGTCTGGCGCCGACCTGTTCGTCAACGGCGGAACTCGAAGTCGCGGCGTCGATTTTGACCGTCGCGGCGCGGCTTGCCGCAATCGAAAGAATGCTCTGAACCGTTTACCCGCCGATCTGCCGCCCGACAGCGGACGGTTCCGACGGATCCCCGCCGGATCCTCGCCGGACGATGCCGACCGCCGTTTTTCGGCGCAGATTGATCCTCGCTTTCCCGCCGTGCGAAACGCCCGGCGGGTTCTTTTTTTCGTACGGTCTCCCCTCACGTGACTTTTTTTGAAAAAAGGGGTTGCAAATCCGGTTTTTATGTGATATAATAACTACTGTAGGACTGACGGGCTGGGGGTGATGCGATCGAATGGGACTCGGAGAGAACATCAGAGCAAGGCGAAAAGCGCTGAAACTGACGTTGGAGGACCTGGCAGCGGCGCTCGGAACGAGTAAACAGACGATCCAGCGTTACGAAAGCGGGCAGATTGCAAACATCCCGCAGGAAAAGATCGAGAAACTGGCTGCGGCGCTCGGGACGACCCCGGCGGCGCTCGTCGGATGGGAGGAGAGTCCGGACGCGGAGGGACGGGTGTTCCCGATCCGGATGCGACGGGTCCCGATGCTCGGCAAGATCGCCTGCGGCACCCCGATCTACGCGGAGGAAGAGTACGGCACCTTCCTTGCCGTTGACGAGAATCTCGACGTCGACTTCTGCCTTCGCGCCTGCGGGGACAGCATGACCGGCGCGCGGATCAACGACGGCGACCTTGTGCTCGTGAAGAAACAGGAATCGGTCGACAATGGGGAAATTGCCGCCGTCGTCGTCGAAGGGGAAGCCACTTTGAAGCGGGTTTATTACTACCCCGATAAGGAGAAATTGATCCTTACGCCCGAAAACCCCCGGTACGAACCGCTCGTTTACATAGGGGCGGAACTCGACCGGATCCAGATCCTCGGGAAAGCGGTCGCGTTTCAGAGCCGCTTGCGATGAAAAAACGGATTGAAAAAGTCTTTACAGTACAAAACGGTACTGAAGCGAACAAGTTTACTATAAAAATGCTATAATACAAATGGGTTAAGACATTTGAGAAAAGGGGGAGAAAAGGATGAAGTTCGTTTACCAGGAAAGGATGCGCCAACTGCGTCAGGAGCGTAGAATGACGCAGCGGGAGATCGCGGAGATCCTCGGCACGTCGCAGACGATGTACGCGCGTTATGAACGCGGCGCAAACGAGTTCCCGATCCGGCACCTGATCGCGCTCTGCAACTACTACAGGATCAGTACCGATTACTTCCTTTGCAGAACCGATAAGCCGAACGGACCGTACCGGAAGTGACGCGGATCTGAGCGATCAGCTCCGGCTTCGTTTCGGTATTCCCGCAAACGGGGCGCAAAACAACAAGGCAGAGAGGGCGTTGCCCCCTCTGCCTTGTTGTCGTTTGGTCGCATTTATTCTACAAATCGCGCCGGCCCAAGTTGCCCAACCGTTCTCCGTGCGTCCTCAGTATTGCCTGCCCCAGATTACCAGGTGCGCCGCCGGCTTTCCGCAGCAAACGCACACGTCGGAGAGGTGATCCTCGACGAACGGGATACACCGCGACTTGACGCCGCCGGTCGCGTCCTTGATCTTGTCTTCGCACGCGGCGTCGCCGCACCACATGGCGCGGATATATCCGGGCTTGTTCGCGGCAATATCGAGAAACTCGTCGTAGTTGTGCGCGTCGTAGGTTTTCTCGGTACGGTTCCGGAGCGCCCGATCGTAGAGTTCGTCGTGCACCTGTTGCAGCATCTTTTCGACCGCCTCTTCGATCCCGTCGAGCGAGACGAAGGTCTTCTCGCGGGTGACGCGGCTGACGAGGACGCAGGAATTGTTCTCGATGTCGCGCGGCCCGATCTCAAGCCGGACGGGGACGCCCTTCATTTCGTATTCCGAGAACTTCCAACCGGTCGAGTTGTCGCTGGCGTCGAGTTTGACGCGGACGCCCTTCGCCGCGAGGGCGGCGCGGATCTCCTCGGCTTTTTCAAGCACGCCGGGCTTGTGCTGCGCCACCGGGACGATCACGACCTGGATCGGCGCGACGCGGGGCGGGAGGATCAGTCCGCTGTTGTCGCCGTGGGTCATAATGATCGCGCCGATCGAGCGGGTCGAAACGCCCCACGAGGTCTGGTGCGGGTATTTCAGAGTGTTGTCGCGGGCGGTGAAGGTAATCCCGAACGCCTCCGCGAATCCCGTGCCGAAGTAGTGCGACGTTCCGCCCTGAAGCGCGACGCCGTTGTGCATCATCGGCTCGATCGTGTAGGTCTCTTCGGCTCCGGCAAACTTCTCCTTTTCGGTTTTGCGCCCCGTATAGGCGGGGATCGCCAGCGCCTCGGCGTAGAAGTCCTCGTAGACTTTCAGCATCCGGAGCGTCTCTTCGCGCGCCTCCTCCTCGGTCTCGTGCATCGTGTGCCCCTCCTGCCAGAGGAACTCCGAGGTGCGAAGGAAGGGACGCGTCGTTTTTTCCCACCGGACAACGTTTGCCCACTGGTTGTAGAGTTTCGGCAGGTCGCGGTAGGAGTGGATGATGTTCTTATAATGCTCGCAGAAGAGCGTCTCGGAGGTCGGACGGACGCAGAGTTTTTCGGTGAGCTGGTTCTGCCCACCGATGGTGACCCACGCGCACTCGGGGGCAAATCCCTCGACGTGGTCCTTCTCCTTCTGAAGCAGCGATTCGGGGATGAACATCGGCATATAGACGTTCTCGTGCCCGAGCGCCTTGAAACGCGAGTCAAGGTCGTGCTGGATGTTCTCCCAGATGGCGTAGCCGTAGGGACGGATGACCATGCATCCCTTCACGCCCGAATAGTCGACGAGTTCCGCCTTTTTCACGACGTCGGTATACCATTGCCCGAAGTCTTCCTCCATCGGGGTGATCTGTTCCACGAATTTTTTGTCGTTTGCCATTTTTACTCTCCGGATTTTTATTCGGGAGGTCCCGTAACTCTGTTTATTATATACCTCTTTCCCCCGCTCTGTCAAGACCCGCGCGGGCGAAATGCGCATACGGGCGCGAAAACGGTCGAGACGAAAAAAGTCTTTCGTTTTCACGGTTTGGACATAAATCCGTGCTACAATAAGGAAAGGAAAAAAGTACGACCGTCCGGGAGATCTGCCATGACGAAACGAAATCGGTTCCCATCAACCGTTCTTGCGCTGATCGCGACATTCGCGATCCTCTTTTCGCTTTCTTCCTGCGGAAAAGGGGGCTACGCCGAGATCCCCTCTACAAAAGAGGAGGCGACCACCGTCGCGACGCTCGGCGGGCACGAGGTCAAGTACGAACTCTTCCGCGCCTTCTTTTCGGCGATGTATTCGGGAAGAACCGACAATATGACCGAGGACGGATGGAACGAAGCCAAAATCGAAGTGATGCGCGAGATCGCCTATATCTACGCGCTGTTCGACGTGGCTGAGGAGAGCGGGATCGACCCCTACGGCGACGGGATCGACGATCAGGTCGACGAGTACGTCCGCATCGTATACGAGGGCGGGGAAATGAACGGGTATATCGTCGAGGGCGTCGGCTCGCGCGAAGAGTATAAAAAAATGCTTGCGGCGTCGAACCTGACCGACGCGGTCAACCGGCTGACTTACCGTTACGACGCGACGCTGAACGACCTTTACAAGTACGTCGTGGAGGACCTGACGCTGGGCGAAAACACCAACCTCGGCGGCGACTCCCGCGCCTTCTTCGATTCCGACGCCTGTGCGCGCGCGATGTGGATCTTTATTTCCGACGATTTCCGCGTCGACCGCGACGGCGGGCGGGCATTTGCCGAGGAGCTGCGCGCGTCGCTTGCCGGCGCGGACAGCGTCGGTAAAGTGCAGGAGGCGATGCTCCGTACCGACACTAATAAAGCGCCCGAAGGATACGGGGGCGACAGGTACGTTTCAAGACATCAATGGGAGTCTCCCATCGTGCGCGCGCTCGTTGCCGACACCTTTTCTCTTTCCTCCTACGCCTGCGGCGAGATCCGTGAGGACGCCGACGGCGTTTGGTTTGCCGTCGGTCTTCCCAAAGACGGCGCGGATTACGAAAAGCATCCGAACGACTTTTACGATCTGATGGTCGAGGAGAACTGGATCGACCGCCCGGTCGTTGAAAAGGCGGAAAGATACCTTTCGGGCGTTTCGTACTCCTCTGCTTTCCCGACCTTCTCGCTCGAGACGCTCGCGGAGTTGACGGTCGAATGAAACTGAAACTCTCAAGCCGACTTCCCGAACCGACCTCCGAGAGTTCTTCTCTTTGTCGGTCGCCCGGCGACGAACTCCGACAGCCGGTTCTGCTTCTCGATTTTCTCCGGAACTGGGCGGAGCAGATCAGGCGCGAGATCGACACCGAGGTAAGGGTCGACGACGCGCTTCCGCGCGAAACGGCGATCGAAGTGCCGAGGGAGCGCTTCGCCTATCTGCTGACGCTGATCTATCGGTTTCTGTCGCGGTCGCCGAAACTCGGCGATCCGACCGTCTCCGCCGCCTCGCGGGGAGAATCGATCGCCGTAACGGTCTCGGCGGGGAAGGCGGAGGAACGCCGTCTCTCGGAGCGCGAGGCGCTCGGGATCTCGGATCATTATCTTCGCCTGATCTCCCGCGACCTTGCCTCTTGCGGCGCGAAATGGTTTTTTGACGAGACGAAGGACCGTTTTTCGGTCGTCGTCAGCCTCGCCCGCTCGACGGCGGATATCAGCCGTCTGCTCGCGCCGATCCCCGACGAAGTCCTGCGCGCCGTTCGCGCCGCGCTCGCCGACGCCGACGCCCTGCTGCGCCGTTCCCGCATCTGACGCCCTGGCGTTGACCCAAACCGCCGCGGACGAAAAAGAGCCGAACTCTTGCCGAGTCCGGCTCTTTCTGTATCATTTCGGCTTTCAGCGGTCGTTTCCCGCGCCGGCTTTCGCTTTCCGCTGTAACGCAACCGAGCGGAGAGGGGGAACGTAGTTTTTTAAAGATTTCTCTCGGAATCTGTCGCAGGTCATTGAAAAGGGGCGAATTATATGTTATAATGTTTGATGGATTAAAATAGCAATAATTATACATTATAGTCAGAAGCACACCAAAAAGCCCGGCGGGGCGGAGGAACAGGAGACAAAATGTCGATCAACGAATTGCAGAAGCAAACGAATACGAATATACAGGAAAAAGCCAACCTGATCTGGGAGATCGCGACGCATCTGGTGGGACTTTATAAGCCGCACGAATACGGCAAGGTCATTCTGCCTATGACGATCCTGAAGCGTTTTGACGACGCCCTGAAAGCGACGAAGGACGCCGTCGTTCAGATGAACCGAAACCTGATCGAGCGCAAGGTCGAGGGAACGATCCGCGACGGCATCCTCTGCAACGTGTCGGGCTACGCCTTCTATAATACCAGCCGTTTCGATTTCGCGCGGCTGCTCGCAGATCCCGACAACATCGAGATCAATTTCGAGGACTATCTGCACGGCTTTTCGGACAATATCAAGGACATTCTCGAGAACTTCAAGTTCTCCGCCGAAGTGCAGAACATGATCAAGGGCAACGTGCTCTACGTCGTGATCCAGGAGTTCAACTCGAAAAAGGGCGAAATGGCGCCCGACAAGATCACCTCGGCGGATATGGGCTACGTCTTTGAAGAGCTGATCCGCAAGTTCTCCGAGAGTTATAACGAAGAAGCCGGAGCGCACTTCACGAGCCGGGACATCATCTACCTGATGACCGAGTTGCTCGTCGCGCCTGAAAAGGACAAGATCGCCGCGGAGGGGTGCGCCAAGACCGCCTACGATATGACGATGGGCACGTCGCAGATGCTGGGCTGCCTGACCGAGCGCCTGCACGACATCAACCCCGACGCCGACCTGACCTGTTTCGGGCAGGAGTTCAACCCCGAAACCTACGCCATCGCGAAAGCCGATATGTTGATCAAAGGCGGCAACGCACAGGGAATGATCTACGGCGACACCCTCTCCGAAGACGCCTTTACCAATTACGAATTCGACTACATCATCAGCAACCCGCCCTTCGGCATCGACTGGAAACGCGAAAAGACCGCGGTCGAGAGCGAATACACCAAACTCGGCTTCAACGGGCGATTCGGTCCGGGGCTCCCGACCATCTCGGACGGGCAGATGCTCTTTCTTCTGAACGGCGTCAAGAAACTGAAAGAGGGCAGCGGTCGGATGGCGATCATTCAGAACGGCTCCTCCCTCTTCACCGGCGACGCGGGAAGCGGTTCTTCCGAGATCCGGCGCTACGTGATCGACGGCGATCTGGTCGAGGCGATCGTGCAGTTGCCGACCGACCTCTTCTACAACACCGGGATCTTCACCTACGTCTGGCTGATCACGAAAAACAAGAGTCCCGAACGCCGCGGCAAGTTGCAGTTGATCGACGCGTCGAAGTGCTTTATCAAGCGGCGCAAGAACATCGGTAACAAGCGGGTGGATCTGGACGACGTCTGCATTGATCTGATCCTGCGGGCGTACTCCGCCTTTACCGACGAACTCTATACCGAAAAGAACCTCGCCGTCGAGTCCAAAGTGTTCGACAACGAGTTCTTCGGCTTTACGAAAGTGACGGTCGAAACGCCGCTTTGCGACGAAAATGGACAACCCATTCTGAAAAAAGGGAAAGTTCAGCCCGACAAATCCAAATCCGACACCGAGATCATCCCGCTTGGGGATAATATCGACGCCTATATGGAGAAAAACGTCCTGCCCTACAATCCGCTGGCGTATCTCGACCGCACGAAAGACAAGATCGGCTACGAGATCCCGTTCACGCGGTTGTTCTATAAGTTTGTCCCGCCCGTCCCGTCGGATGAGATCTTCGCCGAATTGAAGGCGCTCGAAGCGGAAGAGGCGAAGTTAATGAAGGAGATTTTAGATGAAAAGAAAGTATAATCGCAAACTCTATCGGCTCGTACAGAAAACGAACAGCATAATTCGTGACAAATGCGCTCCCGATCCCGGCGCGGAGTTTCACCGCTTCGGATCGGTCGGGAAAGTGCTTGGGTGGTTGTTCAATTATTTGATAAAAAAGCCGGTTCAACTGCTTACGTTTTCTCTTGTCGGTTTGTTTTATCGAAAAGACCGACATTCTCCCTATTTGGGCTCATTTTTGTACGTAATGCTCTTTATCCTCGTTATGGGTTTGGTTTCTGTGGCACTTCGCGGAGCGCTATAAGCAAGGAGATAAAAATGGTTGAACCGATACAGGATCTGATCGGCAGAGAGGAATTCGTCGGCAAGGTCTGCGCTTTGGTGGACGGATTGGCGGTCGATCAACACATCTGCATAGCGATTGACGGGGCTTGGGGTTCCGGCAAGACTTTCGTTTTGCAGATGATTGAAGAAAAACTCAAAACCCACGACGAATACTTCATCATTCGTTATGACGCATGGGCAAATAGTTTCTACGACGATCCGCTGATCGCCATTTTGAGTTGCATAATTGACGAGTTGCAAAAAAGGTTGCCGGTTTCTGAACGTTTAAAGAGCACCGGGAAAGAACTGGCTTCATCCATTCCGAATCTGGTTCCTATTCCAGCAATTGTTCCGGAAAAGTATAAGGAAGAACTGAAAATCTTCAAAGAGATTATCAAAACTCTGAAAAAACTTATACGCGCGTTTAAGCAACCGTTTTCTAAAGACACCAACCAAAAGAAAGTGGGAGATTTCAAATCCTATCAGGAACTGTTGCGTGAGGTCAAGCAGAAATTAAAACTGATTGTTGACATAAGAACAAAGAAAAAGGAGCAGAAGAAACAAGCGAAACTTGTTTTCTTGGTCGACGAGATTGACCGTTGCTTACCGAATGAACAACTGATTATTATGGAACGGATGCATCACTTGTTGGACGTACCGAATTGTGTTGTGATTTGCGCCGTTAACAGTCAATTCATTTCAAAGAACTTAAAAACAGCTTATGGAACTGACGGGAATGAGTATCTGGAAAAGTTCTTTGATTATAAATACCATTTGGAAATAAACGCGGATAACTATCTGCAAAAACTGTTTGATTCTTTTGAAGAAAAACTGAAGAAGATTCAAAACGGAATTGATTGGGCAGAGGAACCGATCAAGCAAGCATATCAATGTTTGCTTTATGGGAGTAAACATGTTTTATCTGAAGTAAACAATCGTTCGGTCCGACGCTATTTTGAGGATTTGCAAAGCATTTGTAATGAATACGGGTGGGAAAAACTGACAACATACACGGTGTTTTTTTTCACGGTTGCGCTCTTCATCAGAAAGAACGTTTCTGATGAGTTTTTAAGTCAAAAAGATATTCTATGGCATCCCCCAAAAGAAGTTCCTGATCGAGGTTTTCAGCAGTTGTCTTATCATAACTTCTTGAATGATTATATCGGTCTTGACGAAGAGCATTTACCTTATCTTCCGTTGGTTCATTATGGACGTCGACTTGATCTTCAATCTTTTTCCTATGCTTTTAATGAGTTCGTCTCACGTTCATTGAAAAAAGAGTCAATCAAACCGAAAAATGATATTGACGAAGATTATGGCTATCGGCTAATGTCAAGTACACCTGATTGTGTAATAATGCGTAATCTAATTATTAAATACGGCGGAGAAACCAATAAAACGGAGAAACAGAATGAAACGAAGCGAAGCTAAATGGTTCGGCACTCTACCGGAACGTTGGCAAGTGTCCACCGTCGGAGCGCTGTATGCCGTGCGGAATGAAAAGGTGAGTGATCGGGACTATCCCCCTCTCTCCGTGACAATGAAAGGCGTTGTTCCGCAGTTAGAAACGGCGGCAAAGACCGATGCTCACGATGATCGCAAATTGGTGAAAAAGGGAGATTTCGCAATCAACAGTCGCTCCGATCGGCGCGGCTCTTGCGGCATTTCCGAATACGACGGTTCGGTTTCGCTGATCAATACCATTTTGACGCCCCGTGTCAAAATGAATCCGCATTACTACAATTTGCTTTTTCATACGGCGGAGTTTGCGGACGAGTTCTACAAATGGGGACACGGAATCGTTGACGATCTCTGGACAACCCGTTGGCAGGAAATGAAAAACATTTGTTTGCCGATTCCCGATCTTGCGGAGCAAGAAGCCATCTATGCCTTTTTGAGTGAAAAAGTAGCGCAGATCGACGCCCTGATTGCCAATCAGGAAAAGCAGATCGAAAAACTGAAACAGTACAAGCAGGCGTTGATTACCGAGGTAGTCACCAAAGGGCTTGATCCCACCGTTCCTATGAAAGATTCCGGGGTAGAGTGGATTGGAATAATCAATGCGTCATACTTCGTCCAACCTCTTAAATATTTGTTGCAAGAGCCAATGATGTACGGCGCCAGCGAAAGCGGAACGAAAACGAATGATTATTACAGATATATCAGGATAACAGACATTGATAACGATGGAAATCTTAAACATTCAGAGGATGATCAATATCTGGATCAGATAAAAGGTGCCCCCTACGAATTACATGACGGAGATTTGCTTTTTGCACGTAGCGGAGGAACCGTTGGAAAGACCTTTCTTTATAGAAGCGATTATGGGCGGAGTGCGTTCGCAGGTTATTTGATCAAGGGATCATGCAATAAAGCAAAACTGCTCCCTGAATATCTCTACTATTATACGCAGAGTTCGCTTTACGCTCTTTGGAAAGAGTCAATCTTTGTTCAATCCACAATTCAGAATATTGGTGCAAATAGATACTCTATGTTACCTGTGATTACACCGTCAATTTCAGAGCAATATACTATCGTTTCATTCATAAAGGCACAATGTCATTATATTGATTTGCTGATTGACAAAAAAATCAAGAAAAACGAAAAAGTCAATCAATACAAAAAGTCCTTGATTTACGAATATGTAACAGGAAAAAAGGAGGTGCAGCTCTTTGCTTGATACAGAACAAAAGGTTCAAAGAGAATCTATTATGAAACTGCGCGAAGAAATAAACGCATCTGAATCAAATGAGGATAAAGAAAAACAAATAGAAGACTTGTTTAAATTGATTAGTCATTGCGGGAAAGATTTAAATAAGACAGTCGTTAAAGAGATTGATGGACTCATTTCGGATTACAAAAAAAGAATCAAACAAAATTCCAAATACAAAAAAATTTTAAAAAAAGGTCGCAAGTATCAGGATAATGAGATACAAAAA